>OFGR01000704.1_pt1 | contig 31778 bp, 24 predicted proteins | sample 1521811 | NCBI WGS metagenome assembly OFGR01 (sample SAMEA3504098, study PRJEB24116) | mouse gut metagenome | biome: mouse gut; feature: mouse-associated habitat; material: faeces | place: Denmark | collected 2011
TCAAAATTGTATATGCTGCTTTGATTTGAACCATCAGGAAGAGATGTACAGACGTGGGCACGGAAGCCATACTCCATGATTCCTATTGTGTCCAGAACTTCCTTTCCTATTGTAAATGTGATGCTGCCATCTGAGAGCTCCTTCGAATATTTGTTGTGCGGAACATACAGAAGAGAAGAGCCGTCCAAATCAAAACCCGCCCCGTAAAAGGTAAGGATAATATCTTCTGTCATATTTTCCGTAAAGGTGAATCTATCTTCCTTCGGAACACCAAGAATCTGTACATAGGTGTCATACGGGAAGGATTTCCCGTTCAGGGTCTGCATGACGGAAATGTGGATCTGGCCGGTGCCTGAAGCCGTCAGGCGGTTGCCGTCTATAGAAGCGCCCCGAGCAGTCGTCCCTTCGGGAATCACTGTGTAGGAGAAGGCGGCTTCGGAATCTTTATGTCCTACTACCGGGCAGACGGGGACAGGGGATCCGGCGCTTACGGGAAGAGGCTTCAGGACGGCAGACATCTGGGGAGTTCCGTTGGGCAGCGGGAAGATGTTTTCCTCCAGAGAAGTGCTGTATGCCTGACAGATACAGAAGTCCGCGTCAGTAGCGATGTACCATGCTTTTCCCCGCCATCTTTCGCCGGAAGAATCTCCGCGCGTAACAATATCTGTTTTTAGGGTATGTCTGGAATCAGCAGGTGTAAACAGCGTATCCGGTGTATCGGAAGGGGTCTCGGCAAATATTGCATCCTTCATGCTTTCCGAAATATCGGCTCCGCTTCTGTCCATCCACTGGATACGTGCGGCGCCGTCAGGAATTTCCGCAAAATTAAGTCCCTCGTGGTATGCGGTACGGATCAGGAGAGGATTATTTGCAAATTCCGTCTTTGGCATGTAGGAGACAAGATTTCCGTCTGTTCCGATCACCCGCAGCGCCCCGCCGTCAAGTACGAGTTTCCCGGAGCAGAAGGAGGGACCGTTTTCCCCGTCTGTTTCCGTGTCATCAGAATAGTTTATATAGCTGTCTTTGAAAGTCATTGTGTCAAACTTATTTTTATGAAGCTCTGATACGGTAAGATATGGATTTGTGCTCCAACTGCCATCTGCCTGTCCGCAGTCCCGGAAGGAAAGGGAGGAACTCTGTGCATCTGCAAGCACGCCGTCTGCCAGCATGATACTTGTAGCAGAGGCGTTTTCAAAGGCGACAGACAGGCTTTCTCTGACCGGAGACCAGAAGGAAAGAGATGAAATCTTTCCTTCTTGCAGCATGGCGCTTACCTTTTTTAAAGGAACAGGATTCGCCTCTGTCCCAAAGAAAAAGCCGGTATATGCAAAGGAATCCCCGGACAATTCAAGGGACAGGGCGCCGTTAATTGTTCCCTTCATATTCTGGTTGGACGGACAGGCAGAAAACATACTGATGTTGCCGCCTTTAAGGCTGATTTCGGCGGCTTCGGTTTCTGCTTTAGTTCCGTCAAATCCGGCTCCGGAGGCAAATAAAGTATTTATGTAACCGCCGTTCACTGCGACAGAAGCCGTGCCGCTGACAGAAGAAGTCATCTCACCGCCGCCGTAGAGATGAAAGGCCTCTCCGGCTTCCATGAGAATATTTGTATTGCCGTTTACCTGACCGAAAGCGTTTCCGCCATATATGTTATTTACGGTATAACCGCCGGTGACGTGGATATTTGTATTGCCGTTTAGTGTACCGCTGCGGCATCCACCATATGTCCATACGGATGTACCGCCTGCAATCTGTATATTTGTACTGCCGTTCAGCGTGCCATCTTCGTTTCCTCCATATACCTGTCTTGGACTGCCGCCTGTTATTATTACGCTGGTATTGCCTGTGAGGGTTCCGTTTTTTGAACCGCCGGACAGCATCCGGGTAGTGAAGAGAGAATCAGGATCCGTACTAGTATTGCCGGTAAGGATAACGCTGGTGTCATACTGGCAGCTGCCGTCCCTGGAACCGCCGTATATATAAGAATTTGTAAGGAAATATCCATTCCCGGGCGAATAAAATATGCCGCCGCCGTCCAGGGTTCCCAAACCCTGAAAATCCAGTACTTCTTCCTCTGCCTCTCCGATGCCGTTGCGGTTGGAATCTACATAGAGCCTGGCATACTGTACATCCGTTTCAGAAGCCACAATCAGCAGAGGCTCCCCATTGGCATAAATATTATGGACATAATCCTGTGTTGTGTCGAAGGTTACTCCATGCTGCCCGCCAGAGGCCGCCTTTGTATGAGGCATGGTATCGGAGGGGGCAGGATCCGCCATATCCCCGGAGAGCACGCTGTCTTGTGTGCCCGGGGCTTCAGGCTCCTGCATACCGGGAGCTTCACTATTTTGTGTGCCAGGAATTTCAGACTCCTGCATACCGGGAACTTCACTATCTTGCGTATCAGGAATTTCGGGCTCCTGTGTATCGACATTCTCCCCGCCTTGTGCGGCTGTGCTGACAGGAAAAGCAGCATAGGCCTGTATATTTCCGGTCAGAAGTGATACCGCCGTTATGGCGGGCAGCACAAAAGCCGCTAGTTTTCGTTTCTTGTGTCTCATAAAATGTTACACTCCTTTTCTAGAATATAGAAAAGTATACACAGCGGGAATAGGACAGAACAATAGTCCTGTCTTAAACGGTGTTTTTTTAACTCAAACGGCATAAATGGCAAAGTTGTTTTCATTCATACATTATGATATGATGAAGATGTTTGAAGGCTTATCTGAAATATGGAGAAAATAATGAAAATTGCTGTTATAGATGATGATCAAAAGGAACGAGAGTACCTTACAGGGATGATAGAATCCCAATTGTCCGCGTTTTCCTGTACAGTGGGCAAAATAGATGCCTATGGGAGCGCCGAAGAATTTCTGGATGTATGGATACCTTATAACTATGGGCTTATTTTGCTAGATATTTACATGGACGGTATGGACGGCATTGATACTGCCCGGAAGATTCGGGAAAGGGACAGGGAGGCACGGCTTGTTTTCTGTACCTCCGGTAATGAGTTTGCAAGTGAAAGCTATGAGGTAGGCGCGAGGTATTATCTTCGCAAGCCTGTTACCGAAAAGGGAGTAAAGGCCATGCTTGACAGGCTGAACCTGGAGGAGTATGAATTAAATCGTTTTCTTGTTCTGCCAGATGGGCAGCAGGTGATTCTGCGTAATATCATTTATACGGAGTATTATAATCATGTTGTAACCATTCACAACAAAAAGGGGGCAGATATGCGGACGCGGATTTCACAGGCAAAATTTACGGGGCTTCTTCGAGAATATCCATATTTTCGCAGCTGCTCGAAAGGGATCATGGTGAATTTTTATGAAGTTTCGGACAGCAGGGGCAGCCTTTTTGAGATGAGTAACGGGGAAATCATATATCTAAGCCGGAGAAAAGAGAAAGAGGTCCAGGGGGCTTATGTGGACTTCTGTTTTGAAAGGATGAGGAAGGAGATGAGGGAATAATGCATGATTTTTATAGAGGGATGGAAATTGTGCTGTATGCCGTTTTAAATTTTCTGCCTTATCTGATTCTGGCTCTTTATCCTTTCAGGGGCAGCCTGCGCTGTTCGAGGGTGAGAATAATCCTTCTGTCCATACTTGTACTGATGATTCAAACAGGGCTTTTACTGTGGGCAGTGATATTCTTTTCTTCCGGAAGAGGAATACTTAGCGCGATTAGCACAACGGTTTATTTTATCTTTTATTTCTGGGTTGTTAAGGCGCATCCCGGCAAGATTTTATTTACTCTGCTTATGCTTTCTAATATTGCTGATTTTGTCGTTGTCTGTTCGAAATGTATCGAGGGACAGATTTTTCCCGTGCTGGCAAGGCAGCAGTACCGGTGGTCTTTTTCTGTGGTTATGGCCGCGGTACAGATAGCTATTCTTCTGCCCCTGTTTTTCTATATAAAAAGAATATATACAAAGGCTGTAAAGAAGGAAGCAAGGCACTCGGCATGGAAGTATTTGTGGCTGATTCCGGCCACCTTTTATGTGATATGGTTTTATCATCTGTATGGCAGCGGGAGGACGAGCCTGGAGGCTGCCCTTATGCCGTCTCACAGTATATTTTTATTCTGCATAGATCTGGGCGCTTTTCTCATCTACCATATTGTGACCATGCTGGTAAATGAGTATGATAAAAATATGACCCTGGAAAAAAAGAATCATATGTTAAGCCTTGAGAATCTGCAGTATAACTATCTGCAGAATAAGATTATGGAGACCAGAAAGGCCAGGCATGACATGCGGCATCATGCCGTGGTTATGGAAGGGTATCTCCGGGATGAAAAGTATGAGGAACTGGAAACATATCTGGCAGGTTGGCTTAAAACCCTTCCGGAGGACAGTTCTGTCATATTCTGCCCCGACTATACGCTCAATCTTCTTCTTTTGTACTTCGCCCAACAGGCAAAGGAGTATGATATTGATTTTACTGTGTATGCCGCGCTTTCGGAGGAGACGGGTATTGCGGGAAGCGACTTGTCCGTGATACTCGGTAATCTTCTGGAAAATGCTGTTGACGCCTGCGCCGCACAGAAAAGTAAGGACAGACGGATTGTTTTTCGGGGAAAGGCCGATAGAAGCGCACTTTATTTTACAATAGACAATACCATGGAGGGAGAATTAAGGAGGGATAAGGAGGGCAGGCTGTTGTCTGTAAAACATGAAGGGCCGGGATTGGGGCTTGAATCTGTACGGGATATTGTGTCCCGTTACAACGGAATATTGCGGACAGAACGGAAAGGCGACGTTTTCTGTGCTTCCGTTTTTTTTAATATATAGGGGAAATGAAAAAGAAACCGCTTTCATTCCCCGATTAGTAGGAATTAAATTCTGGACATAATTATTTATATTATAACACCGGTGTGTTATACTGTTTTATGTGATTTTGTTTCCCGTGGCAGGGATTTTAATTATAAACGAGAATTATATTGAGAAGGTATGGGGGACATGGGAAAGATCTTATTGGTAGAGGATGACGAGACGATCTGTTTTGGTATCCGGTCGGCGTTGGAGAAAAAAGGATATGAAGTAATGGTCTGTTCCGGCATTATGGAAGGAAAACACTCGTTTAAGGCAGAAGAGATCTTGCTGGTTCTTCTGGATCTGAATCTGCCGGACGGGAGCGGGTATGAGTTTTGCAGTTGGATCAGGCAGGAACATGATACGCCTGTTATTTTTCTGACGGTTCGGGATGATGCGGCGGATATCATCCGGGGGCTTGACATGGGAGCGGACGATTATATCACGAAACCATTTCACATAGCCGTGATGGAATCCAGGATTCAGGCGGTCTTGAGGAGAATGCCGGTGAGAGGCGGATCAGCGGAAGCGGTATCTGAGAAGATAGCCCGGGGAGCGGAATGTCAGGGCAGCCCGGATGTGCTTTGCTGCGGGGAGATCAGTCTGGACCGTGGAAAGATGATGGTATGTGCCGGGGGAGAAGAAGTCTCCCTGACCGCTCTGGAATATAAGCTTCTTCTGATGCTGTTGGAGAACAAAGGGTGCATCCTTCCGCGCGGTAGGATATTGGAGAAGATATGGGATGTTGACGGCAGCTTTGTGAACGATAATACGTTGACAGTGGCAGTGAAGCGATTGCGGGAGAAGCTTAACGATACCATATGTATCACGACGGTGAGAGGAATTGGATATCGGATGGAGGAGACATGAATACGGGGAAAAGAGCAGTGGTAAATGTCATCTGTTGGTTGCTGCCGGGGGTTGCCGCCGGAATGATACTGGCGGCAGTTTTGAGTTGGCATGAGTACCGGACTGTGGCAGAGATTGCAGGTTCTGTGGTGAAAGCGGATACTGCGGATATCTTTGCACAAAGCCTTAAGGAGAGCGCAGAGAAGGATGCCTATGCAAAGACGGAGAAGACCGGAGAGAAATTCCTAGAAACCTACGGTTACCGCCCGATGCGAAATTGGGGCGAGTATCTGCCATTTGCCATGATGATCACGATCCTTCTCTTTCAGTTGGCGGGAGGGATCATTTTTGAGATACAGCGGCAAAGGAATCAGAAAGTGAAGAACCGGATCCGGGAATTGACAGAATATCTCAAGACTGTAAATGCAGGAGAGGGAGCCGTGCTGTGCCGCAATGAAGACGAGTTTTCACACCTTGAAGATGAGATCTATAAAACGGTGATAAGACTGCAGAGTACGAAAGAGGATGCTGTGAGGAATCATGAAGTCCTGGCAGATCGTATCTCAGATATTGCCCACCAGTTAAAGACGCCGCTGACCTCCATGTCGTTGATGACGGAGCTTCTGGAGGAGTATCAGACAGTTGAGACAGAAGAATATCTGAGCCGGTTAGCCGGTCAGATCGAACGGCTGAAAAATCTGGTATCCGGCCTGTTGTCACTGGCAAAGCTTGATTCTCATGGAATCCGGTTTCACAGGGAGAGGCTTGGGATGATGGAGCTTCTTAATTCTGTGCAGGAGCCGCTCAGGGAAATGATGCAGAAGCGGAAGCTCCGATTTGTCATAGAAGCCGATGATCCTGAGGATGTGGGATGCTGTATATATGCAGACCGGCAATGGACGGAGGAGGCGATTTTGAATATCCTGAAGAATTGTGTGGAACATACGCCGGATGAGGGGGAGATTACAGCCTCGTACAGTCAGAATCCCATCTATACGGAGCTTCGGATCGTAGATGGAGGTAAAGGATTCGCAGCGAAGGATCTTCTGCACCTATTCGAACGGTTTTATCGCGGGGAGGGCGCAGCAAAGGATAATGTGGGAATCGGGCTGGCGCTTGCAAAGGCGGTATTAGAAGAGCAGAATGGGTATCTGAGTGCGGAAAATACAGCAGACGGACATGCCTGTTTCCGTATGAAATGGTACAAAAAGCAGTAAAATGTGGAGAGTGTAAAAGTTATGCAGAAAATACTGATCGTAGAAGATGACCAAGACTTGAATTCATCTCTTAGATATGCCATAGAGAAGAGTGGATATTCCGCGGTGCCGGCATATTCTGTCAGAGAAGCGAAGGCGATCTGCACGAAAGAGATCCCGCGTCTCATCTTACTGGATGTCAATCTCCCTGACGGGGAGGGCTTTGAGTTATGCCGATGGGTGAAGGGGCATAAGGAAGTACCGGTTCTGTTCCTGACGGCGCGAGACCTGGAAGAGGACGTCCTCTCTGGTTATGATCTGGGAGCGGACGACTATGTGACGAAGCCATTTTCCATGAAAATATTATTGAAGAAGATCGAAGTCATCCTAAAGCGAGGCTCCCAAGGGGTGGCTTCTGCCGGAGAGGAACCAGGGATAAGAGCAGAAAGCAATCGGATATTTGACGACGGATATCTGAAAATAGATCCGGACAATGCGAAGGTCTGTATGAGTGGAAAGGAGTTAAGCGTTACGCCTACGGAATTACGGCTTCTGCGGGAATTTATTCTGAATCAGGGCAGGCTCCTTACGTACAATATTCTGTTGGAGCGTCTGTGGGAGAATGGCGGGCAGTTCGTGGATAAGCACGCACTGGCGGTAAATGTGAACCGTCTCAGGAGAAAGATTGAGGATGAGGAACACAAATATATTTCAAGTGTATACGGGATGGGATACCAATGGATTGGTTAGCGGCAGGAGCAGTGCTATTTGCCGGAGGGACGGCGGCAGTCTCTCTGTGGCGGGTATACCGGATGAAAAGGGAGGTCTATCGCTTCGCGGAACGGGTAGAGAGAGGGCTTGACGATATCATTTCCGGCAAAGACTTTCAGGAAACGAAGGAGAGCGAGACGGACTCCCTATGGGGAAGGTGCAGTGAGAAATTGTGGCGTGTACAGCATATCCAGGCAAGAAAGGAAGAGGCTAATGTTCGGGAAAAACAGCTGATGAAAGAGCTGATCTCAGACATTTCCCACCAGACCCGGACGCCGATTGCCAATATACGGCTGTATCTGGAGTTCTTGCAGGAGGAAGAGGTGTCAGAAAGAGGCAGGGAATTCCTTTGCCGTCTGGAAGGGCAGACAGAGAAGCTTGATTTCCTGCTGCAGAGCATGGTCAAGATGTCGCGTCTGGAAGCAGGGATCATCCATATCCGCCAGGAGCATGCGAGGCTTTACGATACCATAGCCGGGGCGGTGGGGGAGATCGTGCCGTCTGCGGCGAAAAAGCAGATTCAGCTGTCGGTAGACTGCGACGAAGAGATACAGGTAAAGCATGATAAGAAATGGACAGAGGAAGCCATCTTTAATGTATTGGATAATGCCGTGAAATATACCGGACCGGGCGGGCGTATCCACGTCATGGTCAGATGTCAGGAGGTATTTACAAAGATCAGTGTGCAGGACACGGGGAAAGGGATCGCCAGAGAGCGGCAGGCGGAGATATTTTCTCGCTTTTACAGAGAACCGGAGGTACATGGACAGAACGGGATTGGTATTGGGCTGTATCTTGCCAGGAAGATCCTGGAGCTGCAGGACGGGTATATCGAGGTTCGGTCAGACGCCGGGGAAGGGGCGGAGTTTTCGTTGTATTTGCCGAGTACATCATTGCATTAATCTTGAAGTAATAGGCAGGCAGTCTCATATGGGGCTGCCTGTTTTTGGGATTGGAAATACGAAAAATCACAGTTTTGTGATTATCTGATTTTGTGACTGCTTTGTGATATTTGTATGATATTCTGGTCTTACAAAAAGGATAGCGGGATCCGGGTTATCATTAAGGAGGGAAAATAGATGGAAGAATGGATTGTTGAGACGAAAGGGTTAAAGAAATATTACAAGCTGGGCGATAATACGGTCAAGGCGTTGGACGGCGTGGATTTTCGGGTGAAAGAACAGGAATTTGTGGCGATCATCGGAAAGTCCGGAAGCGGGAAAAGCACCCTGCTCCACATGGTAGGCGGTTTAGACACCCCTACGGAAGGTGACGTGATCGTGGCGGGAAGAAGCCTTAATGGGCTTACGAAGGAAGAACTTGCCATTTTCAGGCGTCGGAAGGTGGGATTTATATTCCAGAATTACAATCTTGTCCCCGATCTGAATATATATGAAAATATCGTATTGCCGATTGAACTTGACGGAAAGCGGATCGACCGCGTCTTCGTAGAAGAACTCCTGGACGTCCTGAAACTGACGGAAAAACGGGAAGCTTTCCCGGGGAACCTGTCGGGCGGGCAGCAGCAGAGGGTGGCGATTGCAAGGGCGATTGCGTCTAAACCTGCAATTATCCTTGCCGACGAGCCCACCGGGAATCTGGATACGGCGTCGGGGCATGATGTGTTGGGGCTTTTGAAGGTGGTCGCGAAGCAATTTCAGCAGACCATCGTCCTCATTACTCACGACCAGGATATTGCACAGCTTGCGGATCGGATTGTGTGTATCGAAGACGGAAAGATCCGGAAAGGAAGTGGTTTTTATGCTTAGGAATAACAATATGAGGGTCATTTCACGTATGGCAGGGCGGTCGCTTAGAAGCCGCAGACAGCGAAGCTTTACGATGATCCTGGCAGTTCTTCTGTCCGCGTTCATGCTTTTTAGTGTCATGACAGTAGGCGCGACCTATTTTAAGATGCAGAGGCTTGAGAATCTTCGTATGAGCGGAGGTGATTTTGATGCGATCATGTACGGCGTTACCGAGGAGCAGCAAAAAACCTGTGAGGATAACCCGGATGTCCTGAGAGCAGGAGTCAGCGCTGTGTCGGGATATATTGAGGAGACGGAATTTGACAGTACGCCCAATGTGGTGCTTCAGTGGGCGGACGAAACCTGGTGGAAGGAAATCATGGCTCCGGCGCGGGAGTGGGTGAAGGGGGACTATCCGACGGAAGAAAATGAGGTCATGGTCACAGAATATGCTCTTGAAAAATGCGGATTTCAAGGACTTACGATCGGAGATGAGTTTACTGCCGTATACGGGGCGAGAGACAAGAAGCAGGAAATGACCTTCCGTATCTGCGGGATTTGGGACGGTTATGGTGATAAAAGCCTGTTTTTTGTGTCGGAGAAATTCTACCGGAAGACGGGGTTTGAACTGGCGGATGTCGCTTCCGGACGTATCTGTGTGAAGTTTGAAAAGAGGCTGATCACACAGAAGATGCAGGATGCGTTCATAGAATCTATGAATTTAGGCAAACAGCAGAGGGTTCTTTTCACGATGGACAGCGCGTTTTCTGTTCAGATACTCTGCGGGATTGCCGGGCTTATCTTTGTGACGTGCCTGTGTGCATACCTGCTCATTTACAATATCCAGTATCTGTCTGTGGCGGGGAATATCCGTTATTATGGCATGCTGCAGACGATTGGGATGACCGGGCGGCAGATCCGCCATCTGATGTGGCGGCAAATGCTTCTGATCGGCGGATTAGGGCTCGTGGGCGGCGTTCTGTTGGGAAGCGGTGTGTCATTTTTCGTGGTTCCGTCGGTGGTGAAGGCTTTGGGGATCCATATGGGCAAGGGCGGAGAGATTACCGTAGCGTTTCATCCGTGGGTTCTTATACTGACTGTATTGATTACGGCGGTTACGGTTTACATTGCCGGGAGAAAGCCGGCAAAAATGGCGGTGGCATGTTCGCCTATTGAGGCGTTGGGATATCGTCCGGCTGCTAGAGCGTGTTTGAAGAAGAAGCGCGGCATGAGGATACGCAGCCGTAGTATGTATGCCAAGAGAACCAGTCAAGTCAGTCCTGCCGGCAGAATCTGGCGTATGGCGGTGGAGCAGATTACAAAGGACAAGAAAAAATCCGGGATTGCCATGCTCTCACTGGCGGCAGCCATGTCCGTATTCTTGTGTATGGCGACGATTCTCGCCTCCCAGGCGGCAAGAGAGTACAATACCATTTACCGGGATTTTGATATTGTAGTAAAAAATGATACCCTTCAGAAAGAAAATAAGGAGGAACGTGCTCAGATCTTCGACGGGAAAGTGATGGAGAAGCTGAATAAAATCGACGGCATTGCAGAAATCAATCCGTTGGTTTATACGGAGATTACAGTGCCGTGGGAGCCTGCATTTGCCGACCAATGGATGCGGGAATTTTACGATATGTGGATGACCATACCCTATGAGGACGATATCGAGGAATATAAAGAATTTCCGGAAAACTTTGGTTCCTCCCTGGTAGGGATCAGCAAGGCAGATTTTGAGGCGTTAAACGAATCGTCTGAACAGCCGGTCGACAAAGAGGATTTTCTGAGCGGGAAGACTTGCCTGCTGTATCGAAATGGTCTGGAGCTTGATAATAGCGACGTAAAGGGCAAGACCGTCACCTGTACGGAGTATGGGAACCGGGAAAATGCGCGCACATTCGAGATCGCCGGACTGACGGATGATAACGTATATACGGCATTGCTTGGATACCCGCCCACTATCATTGTCAGTCGAAAGGCGCTGGAGGAATTCGTGGAAGAACCTGTGATATTCAAAATGGGGATCCGTTACAGGGAAGGAAAAGAGCGCCAGAGTATCTGGGAAGGTATTCTACAGGCGGTCAACGGGGGTCAGACGCCAAAGATGTATAAAGAGACGGAATCCGCCGTCCTTGATGTGATGGAAGGATGTCCTTATTACAAGGATTATTCCTATGAATCCAGAATTAAGATGATGGAAGAGGTTAAGAGGGCGCAGGGAAATATGATGGAGGTAGGGATTGGAATAGCTGCCATCCTTGCGCTGATTGGAGTGATGAATTACATCAATACATTTATTGGAAATATCCAGAACAGGCGGATAGAGATTGCCATACTCGAAAGTATCGGGATGACGGGGCGACAGGTAAAGAAGATGCTGCTTCTGGAAGGAATATTGTATGCCGCAGGAGCATGGACGATCACAGCAGTTCTGGGAACGGCTGCGACGTATCTGGTCTATCAGTCCATGAACTATATGGGCGCCGGGTTTATGGTGCCGGTATTGCCCGTGTTGGGAATGATGATACTGTCTGCGGTAATCTGTGTGAGCGTTCCGGCGGCGGTTTGCCGGAAGATTGGGAAAGAAGGGATTGTGGAGTATATCGGGATGCCGGGTTGAGTAAAAAGGCTTTTATAAAAAGCGTATTCTATAGTTGAATTGTTTAACAAGTCTGCGATATAATAAAAGAAATTAAAGATTCATCAGTAGAAAGTGAGATTTCTGTTTGGATGATGTACTAGATTAGTAATAGGAGAAGAATGATGCTTATTTTTCTAGGGGTAGAGAATTTTGCAAAAATTGAAAAGGCAAAAGTTTGTATCAATAGTTACACGCTTTTAGTCGGACCGAACAATAGTGGGAAGACTTATTTCATGCAGTTGGTGCAGGGAGTGAATGAAAGGTTAATAGATCTGGTTGATGGAAAAGCAATGAAGATTTTGATGCAAATAGAAGAGACGGCGTCTAATATTGATACTGGTATAAACTTCGAATATAGAAGCTATGTCATTTCGCAGGACAATATTTCTCGGTTTGTTGCATATCTCAATACAAAACTGAATAAAAAAAGGAGCAGATCATAAGAGAAATATTTGGAAGAGAAGTACCGGTTGGAAAACTATATATTGAAGTATCATTAGAAAAAGAGAATTATGAAATTATGGTATGTAATGATGTAAAAGCATTGAATACAATAAAGTTTATGCAAGGTAATATGAAAAGTCTTCTGGAGAATGCAGTAGCTTCCATGTATGATTATACGATAGGAACCTTGGTAAAGCGTAATGATGATAAAAGTGAGGAAAACATAATCAGATATTTTCTTTTTGCCGGGAATGATGATTTACGTATGGTTACAACCAGTTTAGAAAGTCTTTTTGGATGCCGCGGTTTGTTTTTGCCAGCTTCGCGTGCCGGACTTATGTTATTGTATCGAGATTTTTTTGCTATTAAAACAGATGATGTAATATCTTATCAAGTGAAACATGAGGAAATAATAGAAAAAAATAATGACAGCAATTTGACTCAGCCAGTTTATCAGTTTTTGAGATTTTTGCAAACATATTCAATAAATGACAGTAGGATGAAAGAATATGAAATGGAGATTAGTTTTTTTGAAGAAAATTTGATTGAAGGACATCTTAGTACAAATAGTCATAATAATTTTTCGTATTATTCCAATGCAGATCATGTAAGGATACCGATGTACATGGCGTCGTCAATGATTAATGAGATTGCTCCGTTTGTATTTGCGTTAACAAGTAATAATGCTTATGATGGGTTTGTGATTGATGAGATAGAAGCCAGCTTGCATCCTCAAAAGCAGTTAGAGCTGGTGAGATTCCTGAATCGATTGAGTAACAAGGAGATAAAGTTGATCTTGAGTACGCATAGCGATACATTTGCGTCAAAAGTAAATAATTTGTATATTTTATCGAATTACGTCAAACAGAACAAGGGGAAGGATATTTTAGATAAAATGGGACTGGAAAAAGAAGATTTAATGTCTCCTGATAAATTATTTGTATATGAATTTGTGAGTCAGTCCAATGGAAAGAGCATTGTCAAAGAAATACCCGGAGACAGTAAAGCTGGTTTTCAATTTGATTTATTTACAGATTCTGCCATGCATCTATACAACGAAGCTTTAAAAATAGGAGAAATATTGCAGGATGACCAAGCTTAACCTTAAAGAATTATTCCCAAATTAGTGGAAATAAAGCTTAAAAATAATCTTGTGGCATACCGGAATGAAGCAAAGCGTATTCGGGACTTTTCAGAGAAGAGAGTGATGCTTTGTGGAAAGATCTATGATTTGGAAGTTATTCTTTTGGAAAAGGTGTCCGAAGCGGAATATGAGGCTTCTATAAAGATTTTGGCAAATTAAAAATTGGTTATATAAAAATGGGGCTGACGGAATATGTTTATTATCCCGCTCAGCCCCTCATATATTTTTTTCACGATCTACAAAGTATCATCCTTGATCATTGTAATAATATTTTCTCGTCCAAGCCGGATCCCTCCGACTGCATAAGCCCCAACGATCGCCAGGAGGATCAGTACGGTATATCCGGTCAGCACGCCGTATGGGGCGAAGGGCAGATATTCCGGCAATGAGATTTCCGTAACGGTAAGCAATGCCGCCAGTACGATGACCTGAACCGGAAGGGAGTAGAGCAATGGTTTTAAGCCTAGCGTCAATCCTTCCAGAAGCAGCAGCTTCCATAACTGCCGGGGAGACAGTCCGACGGATTTCAGCATGGCGAATTCCTGCCGCCGCTGCCGGAGGTTGCCGGAGATGCTTGCCCATACGTTGGACAGCCCGATCACGGCGAGGAAGGCGGTCAGGAAGGTGACGACTAAGTTCAGGACGTTCTGTGTGTTCTGGTTAAGTTCCTCCCTCTCGGCAAGGTTTGTCAAGTGGTAATCGCCGCTTCCGTAAAAGCTTGAGATCACTTCCTCCATCTGCCGGGTAGTCCGGCGGATTGCAGGGGTGTCAGGCATAGAGGCAGCCGTGGGGGAGGCGCTATCCTTACTTTCTGTCCAGAACACTCCATTTATCACCTGTGTGGAATTCCGCCTGCGTTCACAGCAGGATTCGCCAAGTTGCAGGACATGCTCCATCGGCATGATCACGGCAAGCGTAAAATTGGAAAGCCCCATGGTTTCCATCGGCAGTTCTTTCGCCAGATTCCCGACAGTTATCGTAAATTCAAGATCACCTTCAATCTCATCCGTATTTTTCTCCGTAAATGTCAGCTTTTGCCCCTCATGGATATCCAGCAGTTCCCGGTAAAGCACGTGTTTACGCGTACTGTTTTCCGGGTCTTTAGTATAATTGTAGAGGATCGCCCGTGAAGGGTCGTCGAAATAAGGCTGAGGCGCAACGCCTATATGCTCGCAGTAATCACGGAAACTGTCCGCTTCTAAGCCATAAATGACCGACTGGATCCGGTATTTCCCGTTCCGCTTGATCGGAGAATATTTCTTCTTTGCAATAATCTGATCAATGCCGCCGAGATTCGTGTTGATATCTTCAGAGATATCCGCCTGATCGATCCATGTGGCGCAGGGCATGGAGTCATGGATCATGGATTTTGTGACGCCGTTTACCTTTTTTAGCTGCCGGATCGCCTCCATGTCCGGTTCCCGCCCGTCGCTGATGGATAGGAAAATGTGTCCGCTCTCGCTTGGGTCTGTCCGGAAAACGGCGTCGTTTGCGTCATTTACCGTAATTGCATATTGAAAGACTGTCAGCAGCAGGAAGGACAAGCACAGAGAAATAGTTGCCATCCGGTAAGAGCGTCTTCTTGCGGAAACGGCGTTGGCGGCAAGTTCTCCTGTGATCCCGGGAAAATGAAACTTGCTGCGCTTACCAAAGGTTCCTTCTTGCTTTAAGACTTCGATCGGCAGCATCTTCGCCGCTTTTTTTGCCGGAATCCGTGCGGAAAGCCATGCGGTCAAAAGTGACAGCAGGATAGCGGGAAGGATGGCGGGAAGCCCGTAGGTCACGACGATGTCCGGCGCGTCTCTTCCAAGGTCGTTGGAGGCGTTGATCAACTGGAACAGTTTCAGGTTCAGGAACCAGCCTGCCAAGAGCCCTGGCGCAAGAGGGAGGGCAGATAAGAGCAGGGCTTCGGACTGGACCGTCTTCTTGATCTGCTTTGGAGTCGCCCCCACTCCGGCGAAGGTGCAAAGTTGTACCAGTTTCTCATTGACAGACATGACAAACGCGTTATGGATGACCAATACGAATACACCTACCAGAAATGCCGCGAATAAAAGGAACATCAGCGGGATTGCCAGGCCGCTCAGGTGTGTGGGCATTCCTTTTACCGACGGGGCAAGGATGCCATGGACAGCCAACAGCCCGGTGTTGTAACGGAGGGTGTATTCGCCGTATTCGTCTGGTTCGTATCCGATCGCCCTGGCAAGGGCAGGAAGTTCCCGGTAGGTGCCTCGCATCGGATGAAAACGCAGATAGACCGTGATCGTATCGTCGGGAAGGATGGATGCTTCGTCAAGCCCCGTCAAGCCGGTATATGCGGGCACGGCGGAGGATGTGGTGACGTCCATGACGCCGACGATGGTGTAGGTCTTGGTCCCGGTCTCTTCAAATACTTCCCCTTCGCGGTAGGGTTCGGTGTCCTCACAGGGCTGCCCGCCGTAGGTACGGCGCCCGACAGGGAGGGTCAGTGTGTCGCCGATGTGCGTGCCTGGATGGTCTTCAAAATATTGTTTGGACAGCACGAGTTCGGACTCGGAAGCGGGAACTCTTCCTTCGGTGATGCTGTTCTTTTCCGGCATAGAGTCCCAGTATTCTTGATTGGCTCCCCTGAAAATAAGATAGGACCTGGGGTTTGTATTTTTCGGGACAGCCCTGTCAGGCTTAGTAGTAGGATCGGGGAGTTTCGCTGTCATCCAATCTCCTTTGATCAGTACGGCTGAGACGGAGGCGTAATTCTTTATCTGTTCCAGAGATCCGCCGGGCGCACCGTCAAAAAGCTCCCCGTGCCAGTCCCCGTTATGCCATTTTTCAAGAACCACGGCGTCCGTCCACATGGTATAGACTAAGCCGCAGAAGCAGGACATCAGGCTTGTCATAAGGAATAACGCCGTCATGATGATCGCGCCGGAGCGTTTGTTCTGCCGGAGTGTTTCCCATACATATTCACGTAATATTTTCATTGCCGCGTCACCTCGTCTGATACGATCTTTCCGTCTTCCAATGTAATGATCCTGTCTGCTTTCAGTGCGATTTTTTCATCGTGGGTGATCAGGAGTACGGTCTGTTCGTATTGGTGGTTGGACAGCTGCAAAAGTTCCAGTGTTTCGTCGGAATTCTTTCGGTCGAGGTTGCCGGTAGGCTCGTCGGCAAGAAGGATCGCAGGCTGGTAGATGAGGCTTCGCGCGATGGCGGTCCGCTGCTTTTGTCCGCCGGACAGTTCCCGGGGATAGTGATTGAGACGGTCTGAAAGCCCGAGGGCGGTAACGATCCGGTCAAAACGGGCTTCATCCGGTTTCTCGCCGTCTAACAGGATCGGGAGCAGGATATTCTTGCGCACATTCAAGGTTGGTATCAGATTATAAAACTGATAGACAAGACCCACTTTCCGGCGGCGGAAGACGGCAAGCTGTTCCAGGGTCAGGGTGGAGATATCAGTGTCTTCTATATAAATATTGCCTTCTGTCGGGCGGTCTACGCCGCCTAGCATGTGCAGGAGCGTGGATTTCCCGGAGCCGGAGGCGCCGACTACGGCGGTGAAGCTGCCGTGTTCTAAGGAGAGAGTTACGTGGTCGAGGGCTGTGATGGCGCCGGCGCCCTGGCCGTATGTTTTCGTGAGGTTGCTGCATCGGAGTATTTCCATGATGTGTCGTTCCTTTCTATATTTAATTTCCGGATAAAGATATGGTAACAGGATATTGTGACAGGAAAGTGACATTCCCAAATATTTTCTCATCTTGTCGAATATCCTGTCTGGTGCTACAATGATATTATCATATGAAAAAAGGAGCGACAATTTATGAAGGTATTATTGATCAACGGAAGCCCTCATGCCAATGGAAGTACATATACGGCGCTGCATGAGATGGAGAAGGTCTTTGAGGAAAATGGGATAGAGACGCAGCTCATTCACATAGGGAAGGATGCCGTACGGGGGTGTATTGCCTGCGGTTCCTGCCGCAAAACCGGAAAATGTGCTTTTGACGACGCGGTGAATGCATCGGCGGATGCTTTTAGAGAATGCGATGGTATTGTAGTCGGAAGCCCGGTTTATTATGCATCGGCGAACGCGACGCTGGTTGCATTCCTGGACCGGCTCTTTTACAGTACCGGCTTTGATAAGACGATGAAGGTGGGCGCCAGTGTGGTCTCAGCCAGAAGAGGCGGGCTGTCGGCGACTTTCGATGAGCTGAACAAATACTTTACGATCAGCGGCATGCCGGTGGCGTCTGGCCAGTATTGGAACAGTATCCACGGAAATAACGCCGGGGAAGCCGTTCAGGATGGCGAGGGTATGCAGATTATGCGGACGCTTGCAAGAAATATGACTTTCCTGATGAAAAGTATCGCGCTTGGGAAAGAGGCGTATGGATTACCAGAGAAAGAAGAAAGAATCGGGACAAATTTCATCCGATAATGGATATATTTCACAGAACAGGGAATACTGCATGAGTAGAAAATGCAAGGAGGAATGATCTGTGAAAGCAATAGTGAATGATGGATGTATCTCATGCGGCGCATGTGTGGCGGCGTGTCCGGAAGTATTCCGGTTCGATGATAACGGTGTGGCAGAGGCATATGCGGATGTGGCGCCGGAATACGAGAGTACGGCGACGGAGGCAAGAGATTCCTGTCCGGTATCGGTGATCGATCTGAAAGACTGATGTGAAAAGAGACCCGCATGTACTGCAGATGAGCAGTGCGTGCGGGTTTTGGCGGATAAAAGATTTGACTTCTTGATATTGGACAGTGTATACTGTACATAGTATGTACTATGCATAGTGTATACTTTGCATGGTGAATAAGATAGTTTATAAGATAGGTATATATTTGATGAAGAATGGATGTATATTATAGTTAAGAAAGGAAAATCATACATATGAAATGCCCATATTGCAACCAGTTAGATACCAGAGTGATCGATTCAAGACCGGCAGAAGACGGGAACTCTATCCGCCGCCGCCGTTCCTGTGATTCCTGCGGAAAGCGGTTTACAACATATGAAAAGGTAGAGACGATCCCTCTGATCATCATTAAGAAGGATAACAACCGTGAGCAATATAACAGGGGAAAGATCGAGAATGGAATATTAAGAGCTTGTTATAAACGTCCGGTATCCGCGGCAGATATCCAGAAGGCAATTGAGAGGATTGAGACTAAGATATTCAGTATGGAGGTAAAAGAAGTCTCAAGCAGCAGTATAGGGGAGATCGTGATGGAGGAACTGAAGGATCTGGATGAGGTTGCATATGTCAGATTCGCATCCGTATATCGTGAATTTAAGGATGTGAATACTTTTATGGATGAGCTGAAGAAGATACTAAAGTAACTTCTTCTTTTCATTTTGTTCCCGCGAGCAACGAGCCAGGCGGCAGAGATACGGACGGCAGATTCTGTCTGTTAGATTGTAGTTTAGGATAGATGGGATGATATATAATGAGAACATATAAGTTAACGATCGCTTATGATGGAAGCAGGTATCAGGGATGGCAGCGTCAGGTTACGACAGATAATACGATACAGTTTATATTGGAATGGAGTATAGGGAAATTGGTCGGATACCGTGTACATGTGGATGGATCCGGGAGAACGGACGCCGGAGTCCATGCGCGCGGACAGGTGGCGAGTGTGAAACTGTCAAAGCTGTATGATACAAAGGAATTAAAAGAATCTTTGAATAGATATCTCCCGGAAGATATCCGAGTAGTCCGAGTAGAGCTTGTGAGGAACAGTTTTCATGCAAGGAAGAGCGCCAAGGGGAAGAAGTATGAATATTATATAGACTGCAGGGAGAAACCGGATGTATTTTCCCGCAGGTATTGTTATCACTATCCGGAGAAATTAGACATTGAAGCTATGCGCGACGCGACGGAGTATCTGATAGGACCGAAGAATTTTATCAGTTTTACGGATGACAGGGAGTGCAAGGACGCGGTCCGCCGTATTACGAATATCAAGATAGTAAGAAGCGGCGAGAAGGTACGGATCACATATTATGGAACAGGCTTTTTATACCATATGGTCAGGATCTTGACAGGAACGCTGTTGGAGATCGGGACGGGCAAGAGAGACGCCTCGATGCTGCCGGTAGTGATCGCGGCGGAAGACAGGAGCCTGGCAGGTTTTCTTGCGCCGGCGAGAGGGCTGTTTCTGCGGAAAGTGTATTACTAAAATCGTTTTTTGACAACATGCTTTCGAGTGTGGGATTACTGTATAACAGATAGTTGGAGGAAGAGGAATGAAATTTGTATCATGGAATGTGAATGGGATCCGTGCTTGCGTGCAGAAAGGGTTTATGGATTTCTTTCACGAGACGGACGCAGATGTTTTCTGCATTCAGGAGACAAAGATGCAGGAGGGGCAGCTGAGCCTGGATACTCCGGGGTATCATCAGTACTGGAATTATGCCAGGAAGAAAGGATATTCCGGAACAGCAATATTTACGAAGGAAGAGCCGCTGTCTGTCGCTTACGGCATCGGAATAGAGGAACATGACCAGGAAGGGCGCGTGATCACCCTTGAATTCGATGCATATTATTTTATCACGGTATATACGCCGAACTCGCAGAATGAGTTGGCAAGGCTTTCGTACCGGATGCAGTGGGAAGAAGATTTCCTTGCATATATGAAGAGATTAGAAGAGAGCAAGCCGGTGATCTTCTGCGGAGACTTGAATGTGGCGCATAAAGAGATCGATCTTAAGAATCCCAAGACTAACCGCAAGAACGCGGGCTTTACAGATGAAGAAAGAGGGAAATTCACAGCGCTTCTGGAGTCTGGTTTTGTGGATACGTTCCGTCATTTTTATCCGGATGCGGAAGGGATCTACTCCTGGTGGTCTTACCGTTTCAGCGCGAGAGCTAAGAATGCAGGGTGGAGGATTGATTACTTCTGTGTGTCAGAGTGCTTGAAGGACAGGCTTAAGGATGCGAAGATCCTGACGGATGTGATGGGATCAGACCATTGCCCGGTGGTGCTTGAGATAGAATGATATATTGTGGAGGGGCTATTACAAAAAGTTTCGTACAATAGCCCCTTCACGGACTTTTATAATATCTGGTCTAATTCATATAATGCGGTCGCATATATTTTTATTCCCAATAACAGATGTTTTAAATCGCCATACTCATCCACCTGATGGGCGCCGCCTTTTTCCATGCCGAATAGTCTTATCCGTCCCGGAACTGTTACGCCGAATGAAACAGCATTCGGTAGTTTTCTGGCATATGTTCCGCCTTCTAATACTAAGGGTTCCAAATCATTCATTTGGAGAAGATCGGAAGTTATGTCAACCAATCTGTCTATTGCAGGATGCTCTAAAGGGACAAATAGAGGCTGATTATCAGAAAAATTTTCAATAGCAAATCCTTGTTTTGTCAGTTCGCTATAAAGCTGGCTGATAATATGATGGTTATCTGCCTTAACAGGGTAGCGGATGTTTACACTTAGAGAGAGCTCCTGGTTTTTTAGATGAATGATCGATCCCACCAGGGTCAGGCTGCCGGAAATGTCGTCACTGCAGGCAATTTTAACGAACTTACCGCTGTAATCCAGGATAAATTGTTGAAGATACTTAAAAGTATCCAGAGCTTCTCCGGAAAGGATCTTCATAGCTAATATTGAAGACAGAAGATGTTCGATCGCATTAACTGCATTTTGGGGTCTGGAGGCATGGCGCAGGTCTCCTGTGGATTCAAGCTTAAGAGAATCCATTGACATTTCCAGGCTTAATCTGGGATCTGTATTTACGTATGCAGAGATCGCTTCCGCATCCACCATACGCTTATCTATTATGGCAAATGCATGATCCGGAACGGAATTGCTGGCAATACCTCCGTGCATTTTCAGGATCGGTGAAGCAGGCATATGGGACTGTGTCATGGAAAATTCTATAATACCTTTTTCGGCATGCCCCAGGGGATACTTTGCATCCGGAACAAGGGAAAATACGGGAGCCTTTTCTCTGGCGAGGAATTGGGGGATATCACTCATGCCCCTTTCTTCGTCACAGCCGAAAACCATCATGACCGAATGGTTTAAAGGAATATCATGCTCCTTTAAAAAGCGCATTGCGTATAAGGCAACTAAGGCAGGGGCTTTATTGTCCGCCGTACCGCGTCCGAAGATATAGTTGTTCTCTTTGACGGCAATATGGTATGGATCTGTAGTCCATCCATCTCCTTCGGGTACGACGTCTAAATGCCCAAAGATTCCGATCGATTCATCCGAATTTCCCAATGTTGCGCTTCCGCAGTAGTTGTCATAATTTTTGATCTTGAAACCATATTCACCGGAGATTTTTAATGCCTCATGCAAAACGTTCCAACATCCTTCGCCGTAAGGTTTGTCCGGGGCGGGAGTAGAGTATACGCTTCGGATGGATACAAGTTTTTCAAGATCGTCTAAGAATTCTTGTTTTTTCCCGGGGATCCAGGAATCCAGCATCTTTAATAGATTTTCACGTGTCATATTGTCCTCCTTTGTTAAGACGTTATATGATGTATCATAACATGACGGGTTAAAAAAATCAACAGATGTAAGAAAATAATTGACTAAGAATACATTATAAGATATTATGATAAAAGAGAGGGAGGGGGGGTGTATCATGTCTTTAAATGCAAAAAAGAGTGTCCCGCTGTATGTACAATTGATGGATGCCATAAGGTCAGATATCAAGCAGGGAAACTTAAATCAGGGAGACCAGATTCCTTCTGAATCAGAGTTGAGTTCGCAATATGGTGTGAGCAGGGTAACGGTCAGGAATTCTATTGCGCAATTGGTGGAAGAGGGATTACTGATAAAGATCCAGGGAAAGGGCACGTTCGTGGCTGAGGCTAAGGTAGAGCGCAGGCTGAAAGGCGTGAAAGGATTTACGGAGCAGGCGAAGAGTTTAGGATATGAGCCGGGGGCTAAAGTGGTTTCTATTGAGGTGGGCTCTGCGAGTGAATTAGACCGCAGTTTTTTTAAATTGGAAGAAGGGAGCAGGATCATTTCTATAAAGAGAATACGTTATCATGACAATGAACCGGTTATGTTAGAGACCGTACATTTTCCGCTCAAATATTCTTTTCTGGTGGAAGAAGATCTTGAGGGATCGCTTTATAGTATTCTGGCTGAAAAGTACAATATTATTCCGAACTTTGGTGAAAAATCATTTGAGATTTGCTATGCCAATACGGAAGAGTCAAAGCTGTTGGATATACAAAAGGGAATGGCGGTGCTCCTGAGTATCGACTATATTTACGATGTTGAAAAGAACCCGCTGCATATCACCAGGCAGGTGATCGTGGCAGGTAAGTATAAGTATATTATTAATCTGTAAAAAGAATAAGAGGTTGTTATAATTGAAAATACAGCATTATGTGTTTCTGTCTGAACTCATAGTGCTGTATTTTTGTATAGTGAGAAAATATAGTAAAAACGTCTGATAGATAAGAGAAATTCCGGGAATCATAAAAAAAGTATTTACAATCTGTGAGGCGTATGCTATGATGAGTGAAATAATACGTTATAAGACGTATTAATATGATTAGAAAGGAGGAAGTATGAAGACTATATCAATAGGGTTCAACACAATGGATGTTTATGAACATCAGCAGATCATGTATCCGGGCGGGAATGAGTTGAATACAAGTATATATGCCAAATGGCTGGAAGGCGAGTCGGGATACCTGGGATATTTTGGAGATGATGATCGTTCCAAACATCTGATCTATACGCTTGCCTATAACGGAGTAGATATTTCCAGGTGTAAATATCTTAAGGGGATAAGCGGGATTGCGATCACGAACTTGGTCGACGGAGAAAGGGTTTTCATAAGGACGAACGGAGGAGGGGTATCGGCGAAGAATCCCATCTGTTTGGAAGAAGAGGATCTGGAGTATATCCAACGGTTTGATCTGATCTTAACGGGATATTATGCATCCTATGAAGCAGGCGGATTAGGAAAATTAAAGAGAATAGGTGTTCCCGTTGCTTATGATTTTTCAGAGGAATTTACTTCTGATGATCTGAAAAAAGTGTGTCCGGGGATCTGCATGGGATTTATGTCATGTTCAGGAAGGCGGGAGGAAGAGATCCGCAGCTTGCTGAAAGATGTCGTGGGATACGGAGCGAAGATCGCTGTTGCCACCAGGGGAGAGGAAGGGCAGCTTGTTTATGACGGTCAGAAGTTTTATTCCCATAGTATCGTGCAGGAAAAGGTGATCGATACGATGGGAGCGGGAGATTCTTTTATGACAGCTTTTGCGATAGCATATCTGAAAAACAGGAAGAAAGGGGGGATTGGAAACGCATTGGAAGAAGCTTCCAGATTCGCGGCAAAAGTGTGCGGTATTAAGGGCGCTGTCGGAATGGGGCTTCCATATGAAGGAGAGATTGCTGATGAATGCGGAGGTTGTGCGTGATACCCATAGGATCGTCAGGATCAGGGGAAATAGAAGGATATTACATGAACAGAAGGAGGAAAGTATATTAGGCGTTTGAGACAGAGTTTGGAAGCAATGGTATTGGTGATCGTGTTGTTGGTGATGAGTGGATGCAGCGGCGAAAGCGGCAAGGCTCCTGGTTCGCAGAAAGAGGATGAAATAATTGAGATCAGTTTCTTGCATAGGTGGAGCGAGGAGAGCCGTAAGCCATATTTTGATTATTTGGTAGAAAGTTTTGAGAAGGAACATCCGAATGTAAAGATAAACGCGCAGGCTGTTTCGAATGAAGCGATAAAGGATAAGTTAAGAGTCATGGTTGGCGGAGAGGTTCCGGATATATTCTTTTCATGGAGCGGGGAATTCCAGAAAAAATTCGCCCGGGCAGGGGTATCGCTTGATCTTAAGCCTTATTTAGATAAAGATCCCGAGTGGCGGGACAGCTTTATGGAAGTTGTGTGGGGGAATTGTGAATATGAAGACGGTATATACGGTATTCCTTTTAACTTTAACTGCGAGTTATTTACGTATAATAAAGAAATCTATAAGGAATGTGAATTATCTGTCCCGACAACCTGGAGCGAATTCCTGGGAAATTGCGAGACCCTGAAAAAGAAAGGCTACACGCCTCTGGTACTTGGAAATATCCAGCCGTGGAACGGAATTCACTGGCTGACTAATTTTAATTGCAGGTTTGTGCCGGAAGATATAAGAATGGCGGACTCCGTACCAGAGACGGGGGAATTTACCGATCCTGGTTATGTAGAAGCGCTCGATGCGATCAAGGAACTATATGATAAGGGATATTTTTATGAAGGGATCAACTCTATGGAGTATATGGAGCAATTCGAGCTTTTCTGCCAGGGCGAGGCTGTTATGATGTCGGACGACCTTCAAGTATTTGGAAGCCGCTATCCCGGCAGCATAGACGAGGATAAATGGGGAACGTTTGCCCTTCCTGAGATAGAAGGGGCGAAAGGGAATCAGAAATTGATAGCAGGCGCGCCGGAATTATTTGCTGTTTCTTCAAAGACAGAACATCCTGAAATCTGCATAGAATTTCTGAAATATATGACGAATATGGAAAATGCAAAAAAATTAGTTGAAGATGTTGGATTTGTTCCATGTGTCAAAGATGTTCTTACAGAAGAAAATGCGATCCCGCAGGTGTTAGAAGGACTTGAGATCGCACAGGGCATGGATGGATTTGCAGAATGGATTGATACGGATGTGGAATCAAGGATCGCAGATAAATATCTTTCTGTAGGGCAGGAAATCTTCAATGGCGAGGAGCCGGAAAAGCTCATAAAGCAGATTCAGGAAGTTGCGAAAACAGTGGCAGAGGAAAATAAATAAAATGTATAAAAAACAGACAAGAGCGGCATATGTGTTTTTGTTTCCGGGACTTCTACTGATCATATTATTCATATTTGTACCGGTTATTTTGAATTTCATTTATAGTTTTTACAGATGGAGCGCCTTTTCCATATCAAAGGAGTTTATCGGATTCGAAAACTATATTACGCTTTTTAAAGATGAGATCGTCTATGTGGCGATCAAAAATAATATCATTTTTGCGGTTCTTTCCTTGATCTTCCAGGTTTTTGTAGCAATGGTCCTGGCTGGTATGCTGGAGTATAAAGTGATAAGAAGATTTCAGCCATTTTTCAGGACTGCGTATTTTATTCCGTCATTGATGTCGATAACCGTCAGCGGGCTGCTCTTTCAGTTGATCTATAGCCCGAGAACCGGATTTATAAATAAGGTCTTGGAGATGCTTGGCATAGCGGCGGAAAATATTGATCTGTTGGGCAAAGGTTCCACGGCGATCTATGCGGTCACCATGGTTTCGCAGTGGCAGTATACGGGATATGCGGTTATGTTATTTTTAATTGCTATGCAGAAGGTGCCGGAAGAGTATTATGAAGCTGCAATTATGGATGGCGCAGGATTTGTGAAGCGGTTTATATTTGTTACGGTTCCCTTGATCAAAGAAACGATCATGGTAAACACAGTGATCACAGTGATTGGAGCTTTCAAAGTGTTTGACGAAATATATGTTATGACACAGGGCGGTCCAGGGAGAGCCTCAGAGGTATTGGGAACATATCTGTTCAGATCCGGCTTCAGGAATGATGTTATGGGATATGCGTCTGCAATTGCAACCTTGATCTTTGTGATCACATTCGTGCTGTCGCTGCTGCAGATAAAATTATCTGATATAAAATTATCCGGGTAGTGTAAAGCACCGTATGAGAAAATGACGGATTACAAAAACAGGGGGAATAAAATGAAAAAAAGTGTTAACCAGGCTGGCAGGTTTATGATCATGGCATTATTGGTCATTGCCGCGCTGTTGGTGTTGATTCCTTTTTTGTGGATGTTCATGTCCAGCTTTAAAGACAATAAGGAATTATATTTAGCTCCATGGGAATTACCGACAATATGGAGAGTTGAGAATTTCAAACTGGCATGGGAAGCGGGGATCAATAAATACTTATTTAACAGTATCTTTGTTACGGTAGTTTCAACATTATCATCGGTATTCGTCAGTGCAATGACGGCGTATCCGCTGTCCAGGCTAGATTTTAAAGGAAAGAAAGTAATCTTTCTCTTTGTTATAAGCGGAATGATGCTTGCACCGCAGGTTGCGTTGATACCACTATATAAACTGCTGCAGGCGATGAGGATTTATAATACGTATTTTGCAATGATCTTACCCTATATTGCATACCGCATACCGTTTACAACATTTTTGTTATGGGGATATATGTTGTCTATTCCGAACGAAGTAGAAGAGTCTGCGCGGATAGACGGGTGTTCGTACTATAAGATGTTCTACAAGATCATTATCCCCATGAGCAAACCTATGATTTTTACATCTGTATTATTGGCGGCAAGGTTTATCTGGAATGAGTTCATGTTTGCGTTGGTTTTCACGGAAGATACGGAGTTAAATACGATTCCTTTGGGACTGATGGCGCTCAAAAGCGACAGCGGGTCGAATTATCCGGTCCTGATCGCCGGGCTTGCGCTTACGACGATACCTATGATCATATTATTTTTATGTATTCAGAAACAATTTGTGCGGGGACTGACAGCGGGAAGTGTAAAAGGTTAAGAAATAAAAGAAGGAGAACAATATTATGGAATTAATGGATCTGATGAAGAAAGTAGTAAAAGAATTCGATGAAAGAGGAGGATTAAAGAATGTGATCTGGATTGCGTGCGGAGGTTCTGCAGGCGGCTTTTATCCGGCGCATTTCCTGCTCGAACATGAAGCAAGAGGCATTAAGACTACGACAGTGACGAGCAATGAATTCGTCTATGCGCCGTTAGTGTGCTGTGATAAGAATACCCTGGCAGTTCTGTGCTCGATGAGAGGGACGCCGGAGACCTGTGAGGCGGCAAAAAAGGCAAAGGAATCAGGAGCTGTCACAATAGGATTGTATGTGCAGGAATCCGAGTTGACGAAGACTTGTGATCATAACATACAGTATAGCAGCATAGCGGAAGATTCGTCTATGGCAGAGGATGTGAATTCAAGTGTCGGGCTTAACATCGCATTTCACTTGCTGTATTTATTAGAAGATTATGCATATTATAATGAAGCGATGGAAGGATTTCAGATCATTGACGATATCTACAGGAACGCGGTGAAATATTGCATGCCAAGGGCAAAGAATTTTGCCGCCGAGTGTAAGGATGATCCTGTCGTATATGTAATGGGAAGTGGATCGAGCCTGGGAGCGGCATACATATTCTCGATATGCAATTTGATGGAAATGCAATGGGTGCATTCCCCGACCATCCACACGGGGGAATTCTTCCATGGACCGTTCGAGGTTTTGGATAAAAATCTTCCCGTATTTCTTTTGATCGGGGAGGGGAGGACAAGGCCTATGGATCTTAGGGCACAGGAATTCTTAAGGCAGTATGGAGAACGCATATATGTGCTCGATGCAAAGGAACTGGGAATCAACCGGATCAGTGATCGTGTAAGCGAGTATTTTAACCACATCCTTTTTGCGCCGATCTTGAATAATACTTATCTGCGGGAGCTTGCCGTTGCTAAAAAGCACAATTATCTGAATCGGAGATATATGTGGAAAGTAAAATATTGATGATGACATGTTTGTCCTGAAAAATGATTTCGCGGGTAAGAGGCGTATTGCCGCTTATCCGCGAAGTTATCCTATGGGAGTGTGTCAGGACAGGGCAGGGCAGGGAGCTCAGATCCCCCCGTCCACTCCGATCACCTGTCCCGTAAGATATCCGGGAGCGTGGGCGATATTCCATACAACCTCTGCGACCTCATCCGCTGTTCCGTATCGTCCCGCCGGGATCTCATCTTCCAGTGCCCGTCTCTCCTCATCTGTCAGCTGACGGTTCATATCTGTGTCGATCACCCCGCATGCGACCGCATTTACCTGGATCTGGCTTGGCGCCAGTTCTTTCGCCAATGCCCTGGTAAGCCCGTTCACACCTGCCTTAGAAGCCGAATAAGCGGCTTCGCAGGATGCGCCTGAGTTGCCCCACATGGAAGAGATATTGATGATCCGCCCGGACTTTCTCGAGATCATGGGGGGGATCGCGGCGCGGCAGCAGTAGAAGACCGAAGACAGATTCGTGTCGATCACACGTCTCCATTCATCGTCCCCCATATCCATCAAAAGACCGATATATGAGATCCCTGCGTTATTCACCAGAACATCCAGGCAGTCGCAGGAACGGTAGATCTGTTCAAACATGCGGGCAATATCCCGGGGATCCCCCACGTCGCCTGGTACGATCCCGCAAGTAGTATGATGATCTTTCTCGATGATATCCTGAACCTCATAAAGCTCGGCGACAGACGCGCGGCAGTTCAGGAATACATGATAGCCTCCTGCCGCGAATCTTAATGCAATGCTTCTCCCGATCCCGCGGGAAGCGCCCGTGATCAGTACATTCTTTTTTTTCATAACGAATCCTTGCTCCATTTCAACATTTATGACTGTAAATCCATTTCCGGAATACAGGTGCCTGAAGGCTTTTGATTTATAGAATGTTTATAAAATATCTATTAAATCAAAATACTATGCTGCCATTATACTTCAGATTTCTTGCCATTTAAAGTCACAGATGCTATGATTTACATATTATTTTAACAAAATCTACACAGAAAGAGGTTCTGCACATGCTATCAAAATTCAGCGTCAAAAAGCCTTACACCGTAGTAGTAGGCGTAGTACTCATCATCATTCTGGGGGTAGTCTCTTTTGGAAGTATGACTGTCGATCTTCTGCCGAGCATGAATCTTCCTTATGCGATCGTCATGACCACATACATAGGCGCAAGCCCCGAGGAAGTAGAAGAGATCGTGACAAAGCCTGTAGAACAGACGATGGCTACAGTCAGTAATATCAAGACGGTGCAATCTATCTCCAATGAAAATGCATCCACAGTGGTTCTGGAGTTCGACCAGACGGCAAATATGGATTCCGTCACGATCGAGATGCGGGAGAGCCTGGACCAGATCCAGGGCTTCTGGCCGGAGAGCGTCTCGAATCCGATCATAATGAAGCTGAACCCGGACATGATGCCCGTGTTGGTCGCGGCGGTCAGCGCGAAAGGAGAGGATGCGTCTGCCACGAGCAAGACGATCGAGAATGAGGTCATTCCCGAGGTCGAGAGTGTGGAGGGCGTGGCGTCTGTCACGGTGACTGGAAGCATCGAAGAGACGGTAGAGATCACAGTCAATGAAGAGAAGGTCACGGAGTTAAATGACGAGATCAAGGCGGAGATGGAGAAGAAGGTGAATGACGCTAAGAGCGCGCTTGATGAAGCGAAAGCGCAGGTGGAAAGCGGGAAGGCAGCTCTGGAAGCCGGGAAGGCACAGGCATCCGCCGGCTTGTCAGAGGCGGAAGCACAGATCTCCATGAAGAGCGAGGAGATTAAGCAGGCACAGCTTGAGATCACGGAGAAGTTAGCAGAGCTTAATGTGGCGGATACGCAGCTTGCACAGAACATGGCGCTGATCCAGGCGGGCAAGGCTGAGATGCAGGCGAAGCTTACCCAGCTTGACGCACAGAAGGCGGAATATGACGAGATTAAAGGGACACTTGAGCTGCCGGATCTGGGGCTTACAGAAGAGCAGAAGGCAGAGCTTGAGGCGAAGCTTTCTGAGCTTGAGATCGTGGTGGGCGGTGAAGTGTATGAGACGGCGCGGACTGCTCTTATAGAGGCGATCCAGCAGTTAGAACAGCAGGAAGCGGCTCTTTTGGAAGGACAGAATCAGCTGAGAGCTGGAAAAGACCAGTTAGAGGCGATGCAGCAGCAGGTGAACGCGGGCGCCATGACGCTTGCGCAGGCGAGGGGGCAGTTTGCTTCCGCGCAGCTGGAAGCTGCGGTCGGCATCGGAGAAGGAACGGCGCAGCTTGCGGCGGGAGAGTCGGCGCTTAAGATGCAGGAAGCACAGATGGAGTCGGCGATGGAGGAAGCGTCTGCAGGAGCGGATATGGGCAGTATGCTGACTGCGGATATGGTGAAGACCATACTGACGGCGGAGAACTTCAGTATGCCGGCGGGGTATGTGCAGGAGGACGGAATTGACTATCTGGTGCGTGTCGGAGAGAAATTCAAGAACATCGGGGAACTAAAGGATCTGGTTCTATTGGACCTGGAAGGGGTGGATCCTGTAAAATTATCGGATGTAGCGAGTGTGGAACTGGTGAATAACGCGGATGAGACATATGCCAGGATCAACGGGGATCCAGGCGTTATGCTGATGGTTCAGAAGCAGACCGGTTATTCTACCGGCGACGTAAGCGACCGGGTGCTTGACAGGCTGAAAAAGGTAAAGAAGGACAATAAGGATATTGATACGGTCGTCCTGATGGATCAGGGGGTCTATATTGATCTGATCGTCAATTCTGTACTGGATAACCTGATCTATGGAGCGCTGTTGGCAGTCGTTATCTTGTTGGTGTTCCTAAAGAGCATCCGTCCGACATTTGTCATCGCATGTTCCATCCCGATCAGTATTATGACGGCGCTGGTGGCTATGTATTTCTCAGGAGTCACGCTTAATATCATCTCTCTGTCAGGACTTGCGCTGGGTGTGGGGATGTTGGTGGATAATTCGATCGTCGTGATCGAGAACATCTACCGTATGCGTAATGAAGAGGGAGCTTCGGCAAAGGAAGCGGCGATCGAAGGGGCGAGACAGGTGGGAGGCGCCATCGCGGCGTCTACGCTTACGACGGTATGTGTATTTCTTCCGATCGTATTTACCTCAGGTGTTACGCGGCAGCTCTTTGTGGATATGGGCCTTACGATTGCATACTCCCTGGGAGCAAGCCTTGCCGTTGCCCTGACCTTGGTACCGGCTATGGGAGCGGGACTTCTGAAAAATACAAAGGAAAAGAAGCCGTCCCGGCTGTTTGAGCGCATGATGGAAACTTACGAAGGAATGATACGTTTTGCGCTGCGAAGAAGAGCCGTTGTACTTATCCTTGCCGTAGGGCTTCTGGTGCTGAGTGCGGTCCTGGAATTTGCAAAGGGAACCGCATTTATGCCGGAGATGGACAGTACGGAAATCAGCATGACTTTAACCATGCCGGAGGGAACGCCTCTCAAAGAAACCGCAGAACAGGCGGATGAGCTGGAGCGCCGGCTGCTGACCCTAGATGATGTGTTGGAAGTTGGAGCGATGTCAGCCTCCGGAAACAGTATGGGCCTGGTAAGCGGCGATACCTCCACCAATG
>OFGR01000706.1_pt1 | contig 31755 bp, 24 predicted proteins | sample 1521811 | NCBI WGS metagenome assembly OFGR01 (sample SAMEA3504098, study PRJEB24116) | mouse gut metagenome | biome: mouse gut; feature: mouse-associated habitat; material: faeces | place: Denmark | collected 2011
ATAACTCATAAAAGTAACTTTTGACAAAAAGGTTGGAAAGCCAAATAAGCACCAAACAGCAAAAAATATTACTATACAAGATAAAATTGCTATAAGTTTATCTTTTTTCTTAACTAATACATACATTGGAATAATATAGCATAGTGGGAAAAAATCAATAAACTGAGCACTCTCACACGGATTACTAACTGTCCCTTCACCAAAAAGTGCATACCATATATTTGTTACATAATTGAAAAATCGTATCGAAATTCCACCGCCTGTTTCCTGTCGTTGTCCTGGATAATCTGTATTCATGACCAATTCTATAGTCTCTTTAGAGTTAATCCAAACATGAAACATTATTCCAATAAATATTACCAAAATTACAATAAGCCACAAAATATCTTTTCTATTAATTTTACAGTTTTTATAATTGTCCGCAATAACCCATATTCCCAAGCCGAGTATCACATATGCCATAGGAATTTGCCACGCCGGATATAAAGTCAAAATAAATCCGCCTGCACATATACAGATTACAGATGCATATAACACTCTACTCCCTGTTCTGTTATCAATCATATACTTTTTAAGCATTAATACTGATAACTGTCCAAAAATTAACATCTCTACCAATCCATTGATCGCAAACCACCACTGTACTAAAGGTGCAAATGCAAATAAGCTTGAACCAGTGAACGATAATAATTTATCATTTTTTGTAATAAACATAAACATTTCAAAGGAAACCAAAAACAAAGCGATCCATCTGCCATACCAAAAAAATGCCAACCCCTTTCCGGCAGATAAAAACAAATATCCCCAATAAAAAGGTTTAAAAATCATCGCTATATCCATTACCGGTTGTCCATAAACCATGAACATATCTGTTGATGCTCCCCTTACCGTGTCACTAAAATAAGGGAATTTTCCGCTTGCATTATAATATTGAGACAACATCATAGGAGTCGATACTGCCCATTCATCAGAACGAATTCCTCTTGGCACACCAAGAATATTCCCTGTATCATCTCCTCCTAAATATTCCATCCACATTCCTATCGACGAACCGTTTAGTTCAAAAATCAAACAAAACAGAAATATAGCCAATCCAATAACAAATCGATAGGAATAAAATGATTCAAAAAGCTTAATACCAAAGCGATCATATCCTACAAATATAGAAAATAAAATTTGTTATATTTGTTTATATATCTTCATATATCTTCATATATCTTCATGCAAACTCATTGAGCTGTCGATCGCTTGCAACCCTACACCATTATATTCATCACGGTTAGTCGGCAAACACATCAGAAGTTCATAACCCGTTCAAACGTCCTGTAATTACTGTCGTCCCTCGGCGGGCAGTATACGGCAAATTCAATGGCTTTAAAGTCATACCTGCGTTCTTTCACGACATTTTTCATTGCCCGTGCGACGATCCGCGGAGGATTGAGAAAGGCACCGCACCCAAAGGCGCCCAGGATGACAGCCTCATTTCCCTCTGTCACAGCAAGGTCGAGGATTCTGCGAAGACGCTTTTCATGGATTGCAAGCAGATCCTTGTCAGTCAGTCTTGCCGGAGTATTGCCGTCCCCGGGATTCATGGAATTGCCGGGACGCTCCCGCAGATTCGGAGCCGCACAGGTAATTACATTCACCTTATACCATTCCGTTTCAGGCAGAAGTTCCGGATTGGATGTATCGGATTTGAATACCACGACGTCCGGCGTGTAGATGCAGTCGTCATTGTGCAGAGGATTCCTCGCCGTCCGGTGCGGGGTATAGAAGCTGTCCCACATGGAGCGTTCATTTAGATTGAAGTAAAGGCTCGAGCACCGGCAGAGGGCTTCCTCCTGTGCGCTTGCGCCTTTTGTCACGCCTCCGCCCGGATTGACGGCGGATGCGAAGTTTAAGACGGCAGTCTTCATCCCTTTGTAACAGGACGCCGCCTCAAGTGTACGTTTTTTGGATACGGTCAATGTGGCAGGCGTCTCATATCTCTTGTCTGTACCGGCGGACGGCGTGACGGTTTCTGTTTCCGGCACGAATCTCTGGTTTTCGCTGGAATGCCTGACAGCCTGCATTAATATTTTATTTGTTTTGCAGAGCTTTTCGGTATCTTGAAAAACAGCTGTATTTTCATTTCTTCCCATATTCGGATCCTCCCCTTGGATATAGATTCACAATTTATCTGGTATTGTTTATTGTAGGGACTTGCGGGCGCTGTGTCAATATAATTTGTGAAGGGAAAATGATTGAAAAGCAATAAGGCGTGTGATAAGATGGATAAAGAATATCCATTTTATGGTGAACATGTAAGCATTAAGAGGAAATATGACACGTGAGATGATCCACGGGATGAAAGAGGGAATAAAATGAGGAACAGACAGATTTGTCTAACAGAGGGACCGATCTTAAGGTCTTTGGTTGCGTTGGCGGTGCCCATCATGGCATCGTCCTTTTTAAATACTGTTTACAGCATTACGGATATGGCATGGATCGGGATGCTTGGCTCGAAGGCTGTGGCGGGCGTCGGTGTCGGCGGCATGTATGTGTGGCTCTCGCAGGGCTTATCCTCCCTTGCAAGGATGGGCGCCCAGGTCAATGTCGCCCAGTCCTTCGGGCGGGGCAGGAAGGATGAGGCGAGGGAGTATGCCCGCGCCGCACTTAAGCTTACCCTGGTGTTCGGAGTGTTGTTTGCGCTGATCAGCGTAGTCTTTACAGAAGGCCTGGTGTCGCTGTTTCATCTCGGGGATGAGGAGACTGTCCGATATGCAGAGGAGTATATGAGATTAACCTGCGGTATGGTGATATTTTCCTATATGACGGTGGTGCTGACCGGGATCTACACGGCGCAGGGAGATTCTAAGACACCGCTTCTGGCGAATTTCATCGGGCTTATCATCAACATCATCATGGATCCGCTGCTGATACTTGGGATCGGGCCGTTTCCGCGCATGGAAGTGATCGGAGCGGCGGTTGCCACGGTCAGCGCCCAGTTTATTGTTATGATGGTTATGATCGCCGGAGTTTGGAAAGCGCCGGGGAATGAGAATATTCTGGTTGGGATCAGATTATTCAGCCCGTCAGAGCGCAGGTACTACAAAGGGATATTTCGGATCGGACTGCCTACCGCGATACAGGGCACGGTATACTGCGGGATATCTATGATTCTCACCCGCATGGTGGCTGTGTTTGGACCGGGAGCCGTGGCGGTACAGCGGGTGGGAGGACAGGTAGAAGCCGTGTCCTGGAACACCGCGGACGGATTCGCGGCGGCGCTCAATGCATTTGCCGCACAGAATTACGGAGCGGGGCAGATGGAGCGGGTGCGGAAGGGATACCGCATCTCCTTCTGGACGATCGCGGTATGGGGCGGTCTGATCACGCTTGCTTTCGTCCTGTTCCCGGAGCAGATCTCGCGGATATTCTTTCACGAGGCGGAGGTGATCGGTATATCCGTGGATTATCTGATCATTGTAGGGCTCAGTGAGGCGTTCATGTGTGTGGAACTGATGACGGTGGGGGCGTTATCGGGGCTTGGCAGGACGAAGCTTTGCAGTATGATCAGTATCCTGCTTACCGGATCCAGAGTGCCGCTTGCGATCCTGCTTTCTATGACGCCGCTTGCCCTGAACGGGATCTGGTGGGCGGTGGCGTTGTCGTCTATGGTGAAAGGGGTTCTGTTTGTGGCGGCGTTTAACAAGGTAACGGCTCGGGAAAGGGTTTTATAACCCTTTCCGTTCCTTCCATACAGCCGCCAGGATATCTTTTAAGACCAGGAACGCATTCAGGTCGTCATAGCCGTACTGCTTCTGCAGATGATCGAGCTGTTTTCGAAGCTCTGCCGCATATGCTTCTACGTCCACCTCATTCTGGTAAGAGGCAAGAACCGGATACTTTTTGCTCCAAGCCTTTGTCCAGTCTATTTTGTTGGTAACTTCATCACTGGTCCGGTCGATCGTGTCCTGGATCTCCTTCACGTCTAGATCGAATTCGATCAGTTCATCCAGCGACAATCCATACATAACGGCAAGCTTTTTAGACTGGCGGATGTCAGGCAGGGTTTCATCCGTTTCCCATTTTGAGATGGTCTGCCTGCTCACGCCTAATTTTTCTGCCACATCCTCCTGTGACAAGCCTTTCTTTTTCCGTGCATTGAAAAAATTGTTTCCTAAACTCATAGCATTTCCTCCTTGTTTTCCGAGCTTCCTGGAAGCTCTTTGTTTGGCGGGTACAGTCATCATTATACCGGTGAGATTACAAGAATACTACCAATGCAACGTTTCAGTTTTGCACTTATTTTTAACATTTGCGGTCTATATAATTTTTCTAAAAAACATTTCCATAGGCTGGTCAAACGGCGTATCATGAAATACCAACCCGCCGCAGTCGACATACCCAAGTTTACGGTATAAATGTTGTGATTCTTCGTTAACCTGTGTCGAAAGCAGAGTCATCTTATAGCCCTGCTGTCTCATTTCCTCTTCCCAGTGAAGGATCGCCTGTTTCCCGAATCCTTTTTTGCGGTGCTCTTCTTTGATGTAGATGAGATTCATGAACGGAAGATGATCCCACAAAATACAATGCACGATGATTCCGATCTGCTGGTCTTTTTCCCAAATGACATAACCGGATTTTGTGTATACTCGGTTGGCATAGCCTGTATCGTCAACATGTTTGTCTATGCTCATTACGAATTCTCTGTCACGATCTGTCATAACTTTTATCTCCATATGATGTCCTCCATGATATTCTCTGCCAAAAGCAACTGATCTGTAAGCTCTTTCCTGATATGATAATGAAACATCTACAGACTGTCAAGAACTTGGATTTTTCCGGAGGATTCGTGAATTATTTTAGGATTCTGTATTGATTTCCATTACCCTTGTGATTATGATGATACTATACGATGTTTTCAGAGAGAATAAAGAAGAAGAGGAGAAGAACACAGGATGGAACGATGGGGATTTTATGTATCCGGGATCCGGTATGGAATCTGTGAGAAGGAAGAAGGGCGTATTTTTCACGAACCACTGCAGGTAGAGAAAGGAACATTTGCGAAGAGAAGGGAACTTACGAAGGAAGAGAAATGGTACTGGAGCCTTGGAAGAATGGATGTCCTGGAGGCGCTTTGTAATGTGGAAGAGTACGAGGCGGCTCTGGCGGCAGGGAAGGAGAGCTTCACGACGCCGTCGGGAACGCGTTATGAAAGGAAAAGTGAGAAAGAGTATGCGGAACGGGGGAAGAAATATCCCAGGGATCTGCTGACAGCGGATGGCAAGATCATAGCGTTCGTGACGCCGGGGCGTGACTTTTGTGCGATTCTTGTAAGAGAAGGGTTTGAGGAACAGACGATTCTGTCGAAATGGAACAGCATGTATCCGGATGCGCCTTACAGAGTATCTGCGCCGAAGACTTATATGGTGGCGATGCAAGACGGCGTCCGCCTGGCGACGGATGTGTATCTTCCAGGGAAAGAAGGGCGTGTCCCGACAGTATTGATCCGTACGCCTTATGGGAAAACAAGCGGCGTCGAAATGTATTATCGGTTTGTACAGCGGGGATATGCGGTGGTGATCCAGGATGTCCGCGGCAGGGAAGACAGCGAGGGTGAATGGATGCCCATGTATTGTGAAGTTGAGGACGGGGACGACACCCTTAACTGGATCGCAGGGGAGCCGTGGAGCGACGGAAATGTCTCGATGACAGGCGGCTCTTATCTGGGATATGTCCAGTGGGCTGCCGCCGCTAGCGGGAATCCGTATCTGAAGGCTATGCTGAGCAGTGTATGCGCGGGCAGTTCCTTCGTGGATCTGCCAAGAAGAGGCGGATGTTTTACATCGGGTATGCTTGCATGGGCGTTCTCGGTGTCCGGAAAGCGGATGGACGCCGGGAAGATGGTAAGGGATGACTGGGATGAGGTGCTGAATATAAGACCGCTGGAGACATTGCCTGAAAAGGCGCTTGGTTATGACGTGCCGTTTCTTCGTGAGTGGATCTCCCACATGGATTATGATGCGATGTGGAGGCACGGCAATTGGAAGGAGCGGTTTGGACAACGGCGTGTCCCGGCGCTGATCATGTCGGGATGGTTTGACGACAATGGCATGGGTACGACAGAAGCGCTGGATCTGTATCATGATTATGACGAGAAGAAGGTGATCCTTGGACCTTGGATGCACGGCGGGAATGCAGACTATGATATCCATGGGTTCGCCTTGGGGAATAATGCACTTCGGTATGACCTGGATCTGCTCTGTTTTGCATGGATCGACCACTACCTGAGAGGGATCGATAACGGAATTGAGAAAACTGCTGCGGTTGAATATTATACGATGGGGAGCAATGAGTGGAAGACTGCCGGGAACTGGCCGGTTCCGGAGACGAAGGAGACGATCCTCTATCTTGGCGGTGACAGGGACGATGCGGCGGTGGCAAATGCCGGGAAGCTCACATGGGATCAGCCTGGTGCAAAGGGAACGGATACCTATCTTTATGATCCCAAGAATCCGGCGGCGCATATCATAGATATGTCGGAAAATGAACTGGAGGTTCCGGAAGATTATACGGAAGAAGAAAAGAGGGAAGATATCCTGTGCTATTCGACAGAATGCCTCGAGAAAGAAGTGACCATGACCGGAGATGTCCTGGTACAGATCTACCTTTCTTCAGATTGTGAGGATACGGACCTGATCGTGAGGATCACGGATGTGGACAGGGACGGGCGGTCGTTCAAGCTGGCAGACGGAGTGATCAGCGTCCGCTATAGGAACCAGTTCTCGGAACCGGAATTCATGGAGCCGGGAGAGGTATATCCGGTAAAGATACGGACGACGAAGCTGTCTCATACCTTTAAGGAGGGGCATCGGATCAGGGTAACACTTACATCCGGAGCTAAGAATTTCGTATTCCCGAACCGGAATATGCGGAATGGATTCAACAGTGTGGAGATGAAAACGGCGCGAAACAGTATACATAGGGGCGGGGAGTATGCGTCCTGCATCATGTTCCGGCAGGAGAATGAAAGTTCGCTTGGATGATCCTGTCCGTTATTCCCGCGAGGTATTTGACTTTTAGGAAAAGGGCGGTTGTAAAAACCACCCTTTTCGTCTACGCAGGATCCTCTTGACGGAGACAGGAAAGGAATGAGGAACGGTCGATCTTGTTGCGGATCTCCTGCATCTGATAATCCAGCCGTTCGATGGAATCCGCACAGCTTTTTAGCTGTTCAACGATCTCATCCGTGTCTTTAACGTCTTTTTTGTATTTTAATTTGTGTTCCAGGCTAGCCCAGAAATCCATCGCGATCGTTCGGAACTGGACTTCAACTTTCATATACTTTTTGCCCCCGGATAAGAAGATCGGGACGTCCAGGATCAGATGAAGGCTCCGGTATCCGTTGGGCTTTGGATTGTGTATGTAATCCTTCCGGCGGATCAGGACGATATCGTCCTGCTGACAGAAGAGTTCGGCAAGGCGGTAGATATCATCGGGGAAGGAACAGATCACACGGAGGCCCGCCACATCAGCCAGATTTTCCCGGATGCTTTCTACGGTGACAGGGAATCCTTTGCGTTCGAGCTTCTCATATATGCTCTGGGGCGATTTTAGCCTGCTTTTAATGGATTCAAAAGGATTACGGTTATATTCCTGTGAGAATTCCTCATTCAGAACTTTAAGTTTTGTCTCCACTTCACTGATCGCGGAGCGGTACTCCATCATCAACAGGTTAAAAGGCTTTGCTTCCCGTAATTTCTCCGCCTGTATCTGGATGATCTGGTATTGTTTTTTCAGAGTCAGCGCCTGTTCTTCTACAGTTTGTTCCAGTTGGTTTTTGCAGGCAAATAATTCGATCGCATTCTTTACCCGGTTTTTTACGATGGAGCTTTCGAAGGGTTTATGGATGAAATCCGATACGCCCAGTTCGAAGCAGTGAGCTTCAATCTCAACGGCGTGTTCACTGCTGATGATAAGCACGGGGATGTGCTTGAGCCATCCATTTTGCCGCATCTTGGCTATCACGGTAAAACCGTCTATTTTAGGCATCCGAAGATCCAGAAGGATAGCTGCGGTTTCCTTTTCATATTTCTTTAGTTTCCCAAGAGCTTCCTCTCCGTCTGAAGCCATCTCGACTGCATAGTCGCCCTTTAAGATATCGCAGAGTAGTTCCCGATTTAGTTCGGCATCATCTACGATCAGTACTTTTTCCATGGTTCTTTCCTCTTTTTCATGGTGGATATTGTTGTCAATTTCTGTTTCTTATAGTATACTTCATTCTGGGTAAAATGAAAAGTATAAGAAGTGATAAGATTAGAGGAGGAAGAAACCATGAGTATGATTCAGGATGTAATGGACTATATTAAAGAATGTGACAAAGAAGTCGGAGAGGCGCTTTATCTGGAATATAACCGGCAGAGGAGGAATCTGGAGCTCATTGCTTCTGAGAATATCGTAAGCCCGGCAGTCATGCTTGCCATGGGGACGGTTCCGACGAACAAGTATGCGGAAGGATACCCGGCAAAGCGCTATTACGGCGGCTGTGAAGATGTGGATATTCTGGAAGAACTTGCGATCGAACGGCTGAAGAAACTATTCGGCTGTGACCATGCTTGTGTGCAGCCGCATTCCGGGGCGAATGCGAACAATGCCGTTTATCAGGCATTTCTTGATCCGGGCGATACGGTGATGGGCCTGAATCTGGCGCATGGAGGGCATCTGACACATGGTTCTCCGGTGAATATGTCGGGGCTTCTCTATCATTTTGTTCCCTATAATGTGAATGACGAGGGATTTCTGGATTATGATGAGATCAGGCGGATCGCCAGGGAGTGTAAACCGAAGATGATCGTTGCGGGCGCATCCGCGTATCCGAGAGAGATCCGTTTTGATCTCTTTGCAGATATTGCGAAAGAGGTGGGCGCATATCTTTTCGTAGATATGGCGCATATTGCCGGCCTGGTTGCGGCAGGGCTTCACCAGAATCCGGTTCTCTATGCGGATGTCGTGACGAGTACGACACATAAGACGCTGAGAGGGCCGAGGGGAGGGATCATCCTGTGTAAAGAAGAGCATGCGAAAGCGATCAATAAAGCAATCTTCCCGGGAACGCAGGGAGGGCCGCTCATGCATATCATCGCGGCGAAGGCAGTCTGCTTTAAAGAAGCATTAGAACCGGAATTTAAGGCATATCAGGAGCAAGTGGTAAAGAATGCGAAGGCGCTTGCCGAAGCGATGATGGAGGAGGGATTCCGTCTTGTCAGCCAGGGTACGGATAATCATCTGATGCTCGTAGATCTGCAGAATATGAACATCACGGGAAAAGAGCTTCAAAACCGGCTGGATGAAGTGTATATTACGGTGAATAAGAACGCGGTTCCAAACGATCCGGCAAGCCCGTTTGTGACCAGCGGTATCCGTATCGGAACACCTGCCGTTACCACCAGAGGCCTTCGGGAAGAAGAGATGAAGACTATAGCAAGACTGATCAAGATGGCAGTAACAGATTTTGATACGAAGGCGGATGAGATCCGGCGTACCGTGAATCAGATCTGTGAGAAATACCCAATCTATTCTTAGAGGTGACGCATTATGATGCTTGAGAAGAAGACGGTGGAATTTATTGATGAATTGTCGTCTGCGAGTCCTGTACCCGGCGGCGGCGGAGCCTGCGCGGCGGTCGGAGCGTTGGCGGCGGCGCTGGGGATGATGGTGGCGAATCTTACGGTGGGTAAGAAGCGGTACGCGGATGTGGAAGATGAGATGCAGGAGTGTCTCAGCCGCCTAAAGGAGTTGAGGGACAGGCTGATCACGCTTACGGATCAGGACGCTGAAGCTTTCGAACCGCTGTCAAGGGCATATGGACTTCCAAGGGAGACGGAGGAAGACCGGATCAGGAGAGAACGTGTGATGGAGAGTGCGCTGTATGAGGCGAGTATCGTTCCGCTTCGGATCATGGAGACGATCCGGGAGACGATGCAGTATCTTGAAAACCTGGGCGCGAGGGGAAGCCGGATCGCAGTCAGCGACGCCGGGGTAGGTATCCTGTTTGCGCAGGCAGCCTTAGAAGGGGCTTCGATGAATGTCTTCATCAACACGAAGCTTATGAAGGATCGCGCAAGAGCAGAAGAATTGAATCAGAAGGCGGACAATATGATAGAAGAAGGGCGGCGGCAGAAAGAAAGAGTCTGTAAAGAGGTATTTGCAGGAATCCGCCGAGATGCCGCCGAATAGATATAGGAAGGAGCGGGAAAGAGTATGGGTGTAATTATGAGAGGCGCGGATGTGGCAAAGGCTATGAAAGAGGAACTGATCCGTGAAGTAACGGCGCTTAAGAAGGATGGGATTAAGCCAAGCCTTGCCATCATAAGGGTGGGGGCGCGCCCGGATGACCTTGCTTATGAGCGGGGAGCCAAGAAGCGGATGGAGCTTACGGGGATCGCCTGTAAAGTAGTTGAGCTTCCGGAAGACATAAGCCAGAATGATCTTGAACAGGCATTCCGAAGAGAAAATGAAGACCCTGACGTCCATGGGATCCTGTTGCTGCGTCCGCTCCCAGAGAATCTGGATGAAGAGCCCGTAAGGAAGATGATCTGTCCCGAGAAAGACGTGGACGGGATGAGCCCGGTGAACATGGCAAAGGTATTCGCCGGAGACGATACGGGATTTGCGCCGTGCACGGCAGAGGCGGTTATGGAGATGCTCCATTATTATAAGATCGAGCCGGCAGGTAAGCGGGTGACGGTCTTAGGAAGGAGTATGGTGGTAGGTAAGCCGTTGGCAATGCTCCTTTTAAAAGAGAATGCGACGGTTACGGTATGCCATACGGGAACTGATGATCTTGCCGGGGAATGCCAAAGAGCGGAGATCCTTGCCGCGGCGGCGGGAAAGGCGAGAATGGTGACGGAAGAGATGGTGGCAGAGGGCGCGGTTGTGGCTGACGTCGGGATCAATGTGGATGCGGCGGGCAATCTGTGCGGTGATGTGGACTACGAGGCAACGGAGGCGAAGGCGGCTTTTATAAGCCCGGTGCCGGGAGGAGTCGGAAGCGTCACGACTTCCGTGCTTGCGAAACATGTGGTGCGAAGCGCCGGATATCTGAATGTAAAAGAGTAGAGAGAGGTTGAATGGGAAAGGAAAGAGAGAAGGGGGATGAGGTAGTATGTATGATACTGTTAATTCAATCGTGACTGTGGTAAACGGCGTAGTCTGGGGGTGGCCTATGATCATCCTGTTGTTGGGAACCCATGTGTTCCTGACGTTGCGTACAGGATTCATCCAGAGGTTCACGATCACCAGGGGGATCCGGCTGTCTGTGGCAAAGGATCCGGACGCGGAAGGAGAGGTGTCGCAGTTCGGCGCGTTGACGACGGCTTTGGCGGCTACGATCGGAACCGGAAATATCGTCGGCGTAGGTACGGCGATCGCGATCGGCGGTCCCGGAGCGGTCCTGTGGTGCTGGCTTACCGGCGTGTTCGGTATCGCGACGAAGTATGCGGAGTCTTACATAGCTGTGAAATACAGGGTGAAGACGAAAGACGGACGTATGCAGGGCGGTGCGATGTATGCGTTGGAGCGCGGGCTTAACATGAAGTGGCTCGGCATGGTATTCGCATTTTTCGCGGCGTTTGCGTCCTTTGGTATCGGATGCGCGACGCAGGTGAATGCGATCGCGGAGATCTGCGAGACGAATTTCCATATACCGAAGATCGCGATCGGCGTTGCGGTAGGCGCGCTCACAGCCTTCGTTATCTTTGGAGGGATCAAGTCCATTGCCAAAGTATGTGAGAAGCTGGTTCCATTCATGGCGGTCTTTTATGTACTTGGATGTATCATCATCCTGTGTATGAATTCTGATTATATTATTCCGGCAGCTGCTGTGATATGCAGGCTTGCTTTTACACCCGGAGCGGCGGCGGGAGGTCTTGTGGGCAGCGGGATCCGGATGGCGATCCGTTATGGTGTTGCCAGGGGGCTTTTTTCCAATGAGTCAGGGCTTGGCTCGGCGCCGATCGCGGCGGCAGCGGCACAGACCCGCAATCCGGTCCGCCAGGCGTTGGTGTCTTCTACCGGTACGTTCTGGGATACGGTCGTCGTATGTCTGATGACAGGACTGGTCCTGGTAACGACGATCATGAAGAATCCCGGCGTCGATGTGAATATGATCGACAACGGCGGACAGCTTACCACGCTGGCATTCGGACAGATCCCATATCTCGGGCCGATCATACTGACGCTTGGCATCATTACCTTTGCGTATTCTACGATTCTTGGATGGGCATACTACGGCGAGCGTTGCGTAGAGTATTTTGCGGGGAAATTCGGTCTGGTTCCTTACCGTTTTCTTTATATTGTAGTGGCGGTGGGCGCTCCGATCATGAAATTGGATCTGGTATGGCTGATCGCGGACACACTGAACGCGCTTATGGCGATTCCGAACCTGGCTGCGGTATTGCTGCTGTCCAATGTGATGGTAAAGGATACCAGGAGATATATTCATGATCTTGATGCAAAGGATAATACGCCGATCCCGGTTATATACGAAACAAGAAGATAATAGGAGAAAATCATGGCAAAGAGGATTGCAAAGTTTCATAAAGTAAGCTTCGAACAATTCAGAGACGGATATCTCGATGCAGTCGGAGCGGGCAGTGAGGAAGAGATACGCCGGGTCTACGATGAGATCCGGCTTCCAAAGAGGGCGACGGCAGGGTCGGCGGGGTATGATTTCTATGCGCCTGTTCCGATCGTGCTGAAGCCGCAGGAGACCGGGAAGGTGCCGACGGGGATCCGCGTGGAGATGGATGGGGACTGGGTTCTTCAATGCTATCCGCGCAGCGGCCTTGGGTTCAAATACCGCCTGCAGCTTAACAATACGGTGGGAATTATAGACAGTGATTATTTTTATTCAGATAATGAAGGGCATATCTTTGCGAAGATCACCAACGACTCGAAGGAAGGAAAGACAGTCCGGATCGAACCGGGCACAGGGTTCATGCAGGGGATCTTCATGGAATATGGGATCACGGCGGACGACGAGGTGACAGCGGTCCGCAACGGAGGGTTTGGAAGTACTTCAGACTCATAATATGGATTCACGTACTGACCGCATGATCATGCGGTCAGCCATATCTAATTTTAATTCAGTTTTACGTTCAGATAGTTTCTGCCGGATAAGGTCTTGTTAAAGCAGATACTGCCGATGATGACCAGTGTTCCGATCACGAACCCCCACCAGTTGAACAGCGCCGTCAGGATCAGAAGCTCCAGGCGCATGAATTTAAGCGCATAACCGAGTTCAAAGTTGGGCTGTGTGTAATTTGCCACCGATACGAATGCCATATACAGCATTACCTCGGCGTTGAACCAGCCTGACTGTACCGAGAATTCTCCCATGACCAGGCCGGCGATCACGCTCAGGGGTGTACTTAGCATACTCGGTGTGTTCAGGGCTGCAAGCCGCAAGCCGTCGATGGCGATCTCGAGGATCAGAAGCTGGAATATGAGCGGAATATTCACCGTGTCTTTTACCGCTACGAAGGAAAATACCTCTGGCAGCCAGTTCAGATTCTGCATGAACAGCAGGAATACAGGCGTTAAGAAGACTGTCATGAAGGTGATCAGGCTTCTTGCGATCTTCAGGTAGATATTCGTCATGGTCGGGAAATAATAGTCGTTGGCTTCCTCGATCATGTCCAGGATGGAGGTCGGAAGGATCATTGCCGACGGAGAATTATCGACGAGGAGTACGATCTTTCCTTCAAGCAGGCATGCCGTCGCCGTGTCCGGCCGCTCGGTAAACTTGAATTTGGGGAAAGGATTGTACCATTTCCTTTTATACAGACATTCGGCAAGGCTCTGCTGATTCATGCGCAGAGCGTCTACATGGATACTGTTGATACGATCCGTTACATTCTTAAGAAGTTCCTGGTCTACTCTGTCGCTCATGTAGCAGATGGCGACGTCCGACCTTGAGCTGTTGCCGATCTCCACCATCTCCATGATCAGGTGCGGATCCCGTATCCTGCGTCTCATCATCGCCGTATTGAATACGATCGTTTCTACGAACCCGTCCCTGGAGCCGCGCAGGGATTTGTCTTTATCCGGTTCTTCGACGCTCCGCGCCGGATAAGTCCGACAGTCGATCGCGATGCAGGCTTCATAGCCTTCGATGAAAAGACAAGTCACTCCGGAAAGCAGATTCTTGAATATCTGATCGAAGTCTCCAAGGATATCTACTTCGACGTAGGGAACGCATTCCCGTGAAAATTGTGTTGCATCTGCCGGCATATCCTCTTCCTGAACGCCGAAAAAGGAATCCATGATCTTCAGCATGGATTCATCTTTCATAAACCCGTCTATAAAATAAAATGAAGCACAGCGTCCTCCGATCATGATATCCCTCTGGATGATATCAAAGCTCTCCTTTACCGGAAGTACCTGATTGATGTATGCGGTATTTTCTTCCCGGGAAGCAGTTACTTTCTTTGCGTCTGACATAACGATTCCTCCTATTTCAAGAGATGCATAGAGTAAATATTTGAGAATAGGATGCCCGATGCCGATGAAAATATACACGGAAGATGTAGCGATCATAAGGGATTTACTTTGCGGATCTGAGATGATAGAATAGAGGATATGATTTATACTATGATATCGGAGAGAGGAATCTATATGGAACACACGAAACAGATAAAAAAAGAGATGAATGAAAGGAGGCTCGGAACCGAACCGCTTGGAAGGCTGATGGTGTCTCTGGCGGTTCCTGCGGTCGCCGCACAGCTGATCAATGTATTATACAATATCGTGGACAGGATCTATATCGGACATATCGCAGGATATGGGGACGTGGCGCTTACCGGGGTGGGGCTTACCTTTCCGATCATCACTTTGATCTCGGCGTTCAGTGCCTTTGCGGGGATGGGAGGGGCGCCTTTGGCGTCCATTGAGCTTGGAAAGAAGAATATCAAAGAAGCAGAGCAGATCCTCGGGAATTCAGCGGGAATGATCGCGGTATTCTCGGTGATCCTGATGATCGGCTTCGCCGTATTTAAGACGCCGGTACTGTATGCGTTCGGCGCCAGCGAGGCGACGATCGGATATGCGGAAAGCTATATTGAGATCTATCTGATCGGAACCTTCTTTGTACAGATCGCCGTGGGCCTGAATACCTTCATCAGTGGCCAGGGAGAGTCGAAGACGGCGATGCTGTCCGTTGTGATCGGAGCGGTGCTGAATATCTGTCTGGATCCGGTGATGATCTTTGGATTGAAGCTTGGCGTAAGAGGCGCGGCGCTGGCGACGATCATCTCTCAGGCGGTCAGTGCTGCGTGGGTTATCCGTTTTCTGATATCGAAGCGAAGTGTGATGAAGCTTAGACTGGGAAATATGCGCCTGCGCCGGGAGGTCGTGAAGCGGATCGCCGGGCTTGGGATCTCGCCTTTCATTATGCAGAGTACGGAGAGTATGGTGAGTATCACCTTGAATTCCGGGCTTCAGAATTATGGAGGCGACTTGTATGTAGGGACGATGTCGATCATGACGAGTATCATGCAGCTGATCCTGATTCCGGTGCAGGGGATCGCGCAGGGGGTTCAGCCGATCATCAGTTATAATTACGGTGCGGGAGACCAGAAGAGGGTAAAAGGAACATTCATGAGGCTTCTGGTGTCGGGGCTTCTGGGGACGTTGATCCTAGGAGGAGCCGCCGTACTGGCGCCGCAGATCTATGCGGGGATCTTTACGAATAACAAGGAACTGATCGCGCTGACCTGTCAGGTGATGCCGGTATATTTCCTCGGCATCACAGTATTCGGTCTGCAGTCAGCGTGTCAATCGACTTTTTTGGCTCTGGGACAGGCGAAAGTGTCCCTTTTCATAGCGCTGCTTAGAAAGGTGTTGCTTCTGATCCCGCTTGCGCTGATCTTCCCGCGCTTTATGGGAGTCATGGGGATCTACAGAGCGGAGCCGACGGCGGATATCATCTCCGTGACGACGACATGTATCTTATTTGCGATCACCATGAAAAGGGTTCTGCGCGATATGGAGGAAAAAGTCCCGGTTGTACAGGACGAAGCAAAATAGGCAGTCAGATCCGCAGATGTTCCTTGGCATGCTGAACGAATACCTTCATGGCAGGAGACATTGCCTCTGCGGAGGCTACGGCGATGCCAAGCCTGCGGTACGCGTTTGGCTTCAGGGGACGCGCTGTGAAATTCCCCGTCTTTCCTTTTAGCACAAGGGCGGGCAGGATGGAGATGCCGAGATTGTGCTCTACCATGGATAGGATAGAATAATCGTTGTGGGAGGTATATTTGATATCGGGTGTAATATTTGCCGCAGTCAGGATCCGGTGGACGTCGTTCAGATACGTATAATCCGACACGACAAACGCGGCGCTTCCATATAATTCCAGTGGGACTTCGTCATAATCGGCAAAGGGATGGCCTTTGGGCATGACTGCAAGCATGGGGTCGTCACATATAGGAATGAAATCATAAGACGAGCCGACCTGATAACTGGTAAATGCTATGTCGACTTTGTGGTCGCTGAGCCATTGGGCGAGTTCATATTCATTTCCTTCGGCGATATCAAAATGGATTCCGGGATATTCTTCCCGGAATGTCCGGATGATCCGGGGAATCCAATGGATCGAACAGCTGGCATAGGTTCCGATCTTAAGGGTTCCCTTTTTGGCGCCCTGAAGGAAGGAGATCGCCTGGTTTAAGGATTCATCGGCGGCAAGAAGGTTCCGGATGTCGGGCAGGAGGGAGCTGCCTTCTTTTGTCAGTGCGGCGCCGTGCCTGCCTTTGTGGAAGAGAGGGAATCCAACTTCTTTTTCCAGGGATTTCATCATCTGGGTGATGCCGGATTGGGTGTATCCAAGCTCTTCTCCGGCTTTTGTGAAGCTTCCGGAATCAACAACCGCGAGAAATACGTTCCATTTTCGAATGTCCATAGTTTCTTTAGTCTCCTGTCATTTATTCCCGCGGGCAACGAGCCAAGCGGGTATGCTTGCAGCGGGGGCTTTGGTCTTTGCATGGCAATGAGCCGGATAGGTAGGAAAGTTACATATATCTATATATTACACACATATTTATGGAAAAACAAGTTGAGAAGAGAAAAAAGAAGAGATATAATGAAACATGTCCTGAGAGTACATAGAACAGAAAGGAAGGCAGTAATATGAGAAAGAATCTGGTCATTGACAGCGGCATGAAGGAGCTGTGGCGGGCAGTAAGAGTAGGATGCCTGCAGTATAAGGTATCGGTGGGCGAGAAGAATGATGAGATGTGGAAGTATCTGAAGAAGGATATCTTCAGGAAAGTGAAAGACGACATCTTTGATCATGGCGTCAATGAGATTCCGAATATCAAGGAATCCAGGGCGGCATACAAGGCATTCGGGAAGGATCCGAGCCGTTACCGTGTATCTTCGGAAGCGCTGATCCGGAGGATCGGACAGGGGAAGGGATTGTATGAGGTGAATACGGTTGTGGATGTGAATAATCTGATCTCCGTTGAGTTCGGATTTTCAGTAGGTTCTTATGATACGGCTCATATAGAGAATGACCTGGTGTTTCGCATCGGCTGTGAAGGCGAGACTTATAAGGGGATCGGGAAGGACGAGATTCAGATCGGCTGTCTGCCGGTGCTTGCGGATGCGAAGGGAGCCATCGGAAGTTCTACCAGCGATTCCGAGAGGGCGATGATCACCAAAGACGCAGAGGAAGTCCTGACATTGATCTATTCATTCTCTGAGAATAAGGATCTGGAGAGGGCGCTGGATCGCGGGAAAAAATACCTGGAAAAGTATGCCGGTGCAAGAGAAGTAGAGAGTTGGATCGTAGAATGATCCGACGGTGTACACAAAAAAAGGCGGTTGCAAGATCAAACATTTTGCAGCCGCTTTTTTCATGATAGTATAGACTTTATCTTTAGATTTTGATCCATCCAAGACCGCTGGCAACAGAGCTTGCAAGGATGATGACCAGGAAGATCGGGGCGATCCATTTGATCATTACATTGAACATTCCCTCTGCGCGGAAAGTCCCGTCCGTTTCCTTCACTTCATCTGCGATCGATTTAGGACGGATGATGAATCCTACGAAGATACAGGTGAAGAATGCAACGATCGGCATCAGTACGCTGTTGCTTATAAAGTCCATGATATCCAGGATAGTCATATTGTTCCAGCTGATGAAGTCGAGTGTCCCGAATCCAAGTGAGGATGGAATCCCCATGACTGCCGCAAGTATGAAGACGAAGATGCCTGTAAATTGCCGTTTCCATCCGAATTTGTCCATGAACACGGATACGATCGTCTCCATCAGGGAGATCGCGGAAGTCAGCGCCGCAAAGAATACAAGTACGAAGAAGATGGTTCCGATGATCCCGCCGAAGCGCATGCTTGCGAATACCTTCGGGAGCGTCATGAACATAAGCCCGGGACCCGCGCTAAGAGCGCTGCGGTCGCCGCCGGAGAAAGCAAATACTGCCGGAATGATCATAAGCCCGGCAAGAAATGCGATCCCGGTATCGAACAGTTCGATCTGGCGGACAGAACTCTCCAGGTGGTTGTCTTTCTTCATGTAGGAACCATAAGTGATCATGATACCCATGGCAAGGGACATGGAGTAGAAGAGTTGTCCCATAGCGGCAAGGATCGTCTTTGCAGATACGTCCGACATGTGCGGTTTAATGTAATAGACCAATCCGTCCCTGGCTCCGTCCAGAGTAAGGCCGTATGCGGAAATGATGATGGTGAGTATAACGAGGATCGGCATCATGATCTTGCTGACCTTCTCGATTCCTTTCTCTACGCCGCATAATACTACGATGCCCGTGAAAGCAAGGAATAATAAGAACCAGAAGATCGGTTCTCCGGCGCTTCCGATAAAGTCCGTGAAGTAGGTATCCCCGGCGGAGGCCTTCACATTGCCGGTTACGAATACGGTAAAATACTTCACGACCCAACCTCCGATCACGGAGTAATACGGAAATATTATGACGGGTACGAGAGCGGCAAGGAAGCCCAGGAACCCGAATCGTTTATCCAGTTGCTTGAATGCGGCGATGGCGCTTAAGCCCGTCTTACGGCCAAGAGCGATCTCCGCGATCATCAGAGTGAATCCAAAGGTAACTGCAAGGATCAGGTAGATCAGCAGGAATGTCCCGCCGCCGTACTGGGCGGCAAGGTATGGAAACCTCCAGATATTTCCAAGCCCGACGGCAGACCCGGCAGCAGCAAGTACGAACCCGAGCTTATTGGAAAAGTTACTTCTGTTTTTCATGTAAAACCCTCCTCAAAAATAATGTATCATCCCAAGAAACAGACTATGCTCTATTATTACATGAAAAGACAGTTTTTTCAAGGAATATTTTTCACGCGGTGGCTGTCTATGATCAGTCTTACAGAACGATACAGGAAGGGTTTATACTGGTGGATGGGCAGAGGTTCTTTGTAAAGGATCGAATTATATCCGGCTGAGCCGGCAAGTTCTACGATAGTAAAGAGCATGACGTCTACATCTTCGTATTCATAAGGATCCTGGGATACCATGTCCAGAAAAACCTCGTAAAAATCCGCATCCGTATTTTCACCGGTCAGAAGGACGGACCGCAGCGCGCCCATGACCAGATTCTTGGAGATAAAGTTGAGCAGAGGGATGTTGACTACCAGGGTATCAATGATATGATCCATGATGAAGATCAGCTGCGCATCCAGACCCGTGACCTGCGCGTCGTCCAGCGCTGATTTGGCGGCGCGGAATAATTCGTGAGTCTTATGGACGATCAGTTTGTTGCGGATATCGTATTTGTCTTTGAAATAAAGATAGAACGTCCCTTTGGCGACGCCTGCCTTCTCGACGATATCTGAGATCGCGGTGGAATTGATGCCCTTCGAAAGAAACAGTTCGTATGCACTGTTGAATAACGTCTCTTTTTTTTTCTTTTTATTTTCGTCTATTTTCCCCATATAAATTCAGATCCTTTCCATGATCCTGCGCAGAATGCAGTTCGGCGTTGTGTTTGCTTCATATATTATAACCGCATTATCCGGCATTTTTCAAGGGTTATAATAAAAATGACTAAAAGTCAGAAAAAGTATTGACTAATGGTCATATTTGGTGTATAGTGCATAGTGTAAGAAATGACTATCAGTCAGAAATGAAAAGGAGCAGGTGAATATGATCCAGTTTGGGAAAAAAGTAGTGAAGTACAGAATACCGATCCTTATCGTCAGCATATTGCTGTTGGTTCCTTCTGTACTGGGGTATGTGAATACCAGGGTGAATTACGATGTTCTGACGTATCTGCCGGAAGAGATCGAGACTATGAAGGGGCAGGATATCATGGTAGAGGACTTCGGGACAGGAGCCTTCTCCATGTTCATCGTAGATAACATGGAGGATAAAGACACGGTGAAGCTTAAGGAGGAGATCCGCAAGATCGATCATGTGAAGGACGTTCTGTGGTATGATTCCATAACGGATATTTCCGTTCCGAAGAACATGCTTCCGGATGAATTCTATGAGGTGTTCAATTCCGATACGGGCACGATGATGGCGATATTTTTTGATGAAGGGACGTCGTCGGACGGGACGATGAAGGCGATCGAAGAGATCCGGAAGATTGCGGGGAAGCAGTGTTTCTTAAGCGGGATGTCGGCGATCGTGACGGATACGAAGAATCTTGCCGAGAAGGAGACTCCGCTTTATGTCATGACCGCGGTCATCCTGGCGGTACTGGTCTTGGGGATCACGATGAATTCCTTCTTCGTACCGGTTCTGTTCCTGCTTAGTATAGGAATGGCGATCCTTTATAACCTGGGAAGCAATTATTTCCTTGGAGAGATATCTTATATTACGAAAGCGCTGGCGGCGGTGCTGCAGCTTGGAGTCACGCTGGATTATTCCATCTTCCTGATGCACAGTTATGAAGAACAGCAGATACGGTACGACGGAGATAAGAAGCGCGCGATGGCACATGCGATCTCTCATACATTTTCATCGGTAGTGGGAAGTTCGGTCACGACGGTTGCCGGGTTTATCGCCTTGTGTTTTATGAGCTTTACACTGGGGCTTGACATCGGAGTAGTCATGGCGAAGGGAGTTGTCTTTGGCGTGATCGCCTGTGTGACCATCCTGCCGTCCATGATCCTGTGCTGTGACAGGCTGATCGAGAGGACGAAGCACAAGCCGCTGCTTCCGGACATCGGCAGGCTGTCGGAGAAAGTGACGAAGCGATATCTCTGGTACGTGGCGGCATTCCTGATCCTGTTGGTTCCGGCAGTCTATGGGAACCGCCACACGGGAGTCTACTATAATCTGGATGAGACGCTCCCGAAGGAACTGCCGAGTATCATCGCCAACGAGAAATTGAAAGAAGATTATGAGATGAATACGACCCACATTCTGCTTCTTGACAGCAGTATACCTTCTTCGGATGCAGGGAAGATGTTGAAGCAGATCGAGAAGGTGGACGGAGTGAAGTGGGCGTTGGGGTTAGATAAACTGGCAGGTCCCGGAGTTCCTTCCGACATGCTGCCGGAGTCGGTTACCGGAATGCTTAAGACGGATCAGTATCAGATGGTGATGATCAATTCTACGTATAAGGTGGCGTCGGATGAGGTGAATCGGCAGATCGCAGAGATCAACGAGATCATAGACGAATATGACGAGAGTGCGATGCTGGTTGGAGAAGGCCCGCTGACGGCGGATCTGATCAAGATCACGGATAAGGATTTCAGGACGGTGAGTGTTGTGTCGATCGGGATCATCTTTATTATTATACTGCTCCTGTTCCAGTCCATATCGCTGCCGGTAATACTGGTGGGAGTGATTGAATTCGCGATCTTTGTAAATATGGGGATCCCGTTCTACACGGGAACGAAGCTGCCCTTTGTGGCTTCTATCGTGATCGGCACCATCCAGCTTGGTTCGACCGTGGACTATGCGATCCTGATGACGACGCGGTACAAGAGAGAGAGGAGCCAGGGGAAGAGCAAGTTCGAGGCGGTGACGATCGCCCACCAGGCGTCGGCGCAGTCCATCATGGTAAGTGCGTTTAGCTTCTTCGCGGCTACGGTGGGCGTAGGTTTGTATTCGAACATTGACATGATCAGTTCCTTATGTATCCTGATGGCGAGGGGCGCGGTCATCAGTATGGCGGTCGTCGTACTGATCCTTCCGTCGATGTTCATGGTATTTGACCGTGTGATCGTGAAGACGAGCAGGGGATTCCTGCCCGGGAAAGAAGGTGATGATCCATTGTCAATTGTGTAATGCCGTATTCGTAGTAAGTATGTGGAATTCAAGAAAGCAGGAGGTTCTAAGATATGAATAGAAATAGAAAGATCAGAAATGGGAAACGTGCAGTGGCAGGAGCTATGGTGGCAGTCATGACGGCGGGAGCTGTAGGAGTATGTGAATATTATCATCCGGGACGAGAGGTTATGGCAGAGGAAGAGACGGCAGAGATACTTGAAAAAACTGCAAGCGAGGCGCTTATTGGAACGGATGCCGGCGAGCGTGAAGATGGGACGGCAAAAGCGGGGACATTTAAAGAGGAATCCGTATATGTGAAGGCGGATGCCGGAGGAAGAGCCGATAAGGCTACCGTGACAGAATGGATCAAGAATCCCGAGAATGGTGAATTCTTGGATGTATCCGGGTTAAAAGAGATCAAGAATATCAAAGGGGAAGAAGAGTACGTCAAAGGAAAGGGCAAAGACTTGAAATGGAGATCAGAAGGGAACGACATCTACTATCAGGGGACGACTGAGGAAGCGCTTCCGGTGGATGTGAATATTTCTTATAAATTGGACGGGAAACCGGTCAAGGCGGAAGAGTTGTCCGGAAAAGACGGAAAAGTAGAGATCCACATCGACTATGAGAACCATGCGAAGCAGAGTGTGGAGATCGGCGGTGAGGATGTGGAGATGTACACGCCGTTTACCATGGTGACGGCGATGATGCTCCCGACAGACGAATATACGAATGTGACCGTAGATAACGGGAAGATCATGTCGGATGCGGATAAGAATATCGTGATCGGGCTTGGATTCCCGGGGCTTACGGAGAATCTGAAGCTTGAAGATACGGATGTGGATATTCCGGAGAGTATAACGATCACGGCGGATGTAAAGAGCGCGTCCGTAGGGCCTACGGTCACGGTGGCGTCCGCCGAGCTTATGAATGAGTTCGATCTGAGTGACGTGGAGGATTTCGACAGTCTGGAGGATTCGGTGCGTGAATTAGAAGATGCTTCCGCGAAGCTGGCGGACGGTTCCAATGAAGCGGCAGACGGATCGAAGGCTCTGGCGGACGGGACGAAAGAGGCTGCGGATGGATCAAAGGAACTGGCGGAAGGTTCGGAAGAAGCGGCGGCAGGGGCAGAAGGATTAGAAGAAGGAACGAAGAGCGCGGCAAAAGGAGCACAGGAGCTTGCAGCCGGGACGAAGAGCGCGGCAGAAGGGGCGAAAGAAGTGGAAGCAGGATCGAAGGCTCTGGAAGCCGGTGTAAATGAGCTGAACAATAAGAGCGGCGAGCTTGCATGCGGCATGGATCATCTGGCAGCCGGTGTGAAGGATTACACCAATGGCGTGAGCAGCCTGGCGGATGGGTCGAAGAATCTGAAAGACGGTGCGGACAGCCTCAGATCGAACGCCGAGATGCTTGCCGGAAGTCTGGCACAGATATCGAATACGATGGATCAGATGGTGAATTCCGGAGGAACCGTCAGTGCGGCAGAATCTTATGGAGCGGCGGCAAACGCGCTGGCGGCGGCAAATAATACGCTCGCAGGGGCAGGCGGTTCCGGCGAGTGCGTTGTTACAGGGACGTCAGAGGCTGCTGCCGCGATCGCAGGCATGGTAGAGGGAGTGGACGCGGCGCAGATCCAGGCTGTGATCGACGGATATGTAGGCGCGGTTCCGGTCGGACGTTCGGATGCCTCGGCGCAGATCGCATATGCGATGGCAGAGATCACAGAAGCACAGAATTCCCTCTATGCCGCGCAGAATGCCGAAGCAGATGTCCAGGCTGCGGTAAGGACGAAGGAAGAACAATTGAAGCAGTTGGCGGCGGGGCTTCAGAGTGCAAGTGCAGGAGCAGCCGCGCTGACAAAAGGAGCGGAGGAGCTGTCAAACGGGATCGGAGCGGTATCTGCCGGTGCGGATCAGCTTGCCGGCAGGAACAAAGAGCTGACAGGAGGTGTAGATCAGCTTGCGGCAGGCGTTCCCGGGCTGACGGCAGGAGTAGGCGAGCTTGCACAGGGAGCTTCCAGGCTGTCTAAGGGAGCAGGCGCACTGTCTGCCGGGAATCAGGAGCTTGCGGCGGGAGCGGGAGCGTTGCTTGCCGGGAATCAGCAGCTGCTGACAGGTGCGGACGCGCTTTCTGCCGGCAATCAGAAACTTGCGGAAGGTGCGGGAGCGCTTGCCGTCGGCAGCCGGAAACTGTCCCAGGGAGCGGCGGCGCTGTCTGCCGGAAGTCAGGAGTTGGCGGCGGGAGCGGGAGCGCTTGCCGATGGAAATCAGCAGCTTGCAAAAGGGATGGCTGAATTCAAGTCCTCCGGTATTGATAAATTGGCAGATGTATTCGATCAGGATATCCGGACGGTAAGAGCAAGAATTGATACCATGTCGGAACTTGGAAAAAATTATAAGTCGTTTGCCGGGATCAAAGAAGGGATGGACGGCAGCACCAAATTCATCATTGAGACGGAGGGCGTGAAATAGCAGAACAAAAATCCGAAAGTTCATGAAAAAGTATAACCCTTAAATTGAAAATACTTCTTTCTCATGCTATAATAGAAAACGCACAGGAAAATACCGAACATTAAAATTGTGGGAATAACGTATCTCCTGTCGTATAGCGGCAGGAGATACGTGTAATAAAGGAGAACAGGAATGGAAGCGTACACGAACTTTGCCGAGGTATATGACACATTCATGGATAATATACCTTATGAAAAGTGGGCAGAATATCTGCATGAGATAATGGAAGAATATAATATACGAGAGGGTACTTTGCTTGAACTAGGATGCGGGACGGGGAATATGACCGAACAGCTGGCATCCATGGGATATGACATGATCGGAGTAGACAATTCCGAGGATATGCTGGAGCTTGCGATGGAAAAGCGGCTTAAGACAGGCCATGATATTCTCTATCTGCTGCAGGATATGCAGTCTTTCGAATTATACGGTACGGTGAAAGCGGTCGTCAGCGTCTGTGATTCTGTCAATTATGTGACAGATGAAGCAGAACTTAAGGAAGTATTCCGCCTGGTGAATAATTATCTGGATCCAAGGGGGATCTTTATCTTTGATTTTAATACGGAATACAAATACCGAGAGATCTTAGGGGATCGGGTGATCGCAGAGGAACGGGATGAGTGTAGTTTCATCTGGGACAACTATTATAATGAACAGGATAAGATCAATGAATATGAACTGACGTTATTTGTCCAAAGTAAGGAAGATCCCGAGTTGTACCGGAAGTACCAGGAGGTTCATTACCAGAGGGCATATACTTTGGAGAAGATCAAGACGCTGATCGAGAAGGCGGGGCTCCGTTATATCGCGGCGTACGACGCCTATACGAAGAAAGCGCCGATGTATACCAGCGGGCGGATCTGTGTGATCGCACAGGAATATGGGAAATAACGAGGCTTGAAGAGGGGAAGGCAGTATTATGGAAGATTATATTGTAAGGGCGACTGCGGCGGATCATCAGATCCGCGCCTTTGCCGCTACGACAAAGCAGGTCGTTGAGACCGCAAGGCAGCGTCATAACACCAGCCCGGTGGCGACTGCGGCTCTGGGGCGTCTGCTGAGCGCGGGAGCGATGATGGGAAGTATGATGAAGAATGATACGGATGTGCTCACGCTGCAGATCCGAAGCGGCGGTCCCATAGAGGGGATCACGGTTACGGCGGACAGCCATGCGAATGTGAAAGGGTATGTAGGGAATCCGGATGTGCTGCTTCCTCCGAAGAATGGGAAATTAGACGTTGGAGGGGCAGTGGGAGTCGGTCTTCTGCAGGTGATCAAGGATATGGGGCTGAAAGAACCGTATTCGGGACAGACGGTTCTGGTATCCAGTGAGATCGCGGAAGATCTGACTTATTATTTTGCAAATTCAGAGCAGGTTCCTTCTTCCGTGGGGCTTGGTGTCCTGATGGAGAAGGACAACACGGTGCGGTGCGCGGGAGGATTCATCATCCAGATGATGCCTTTTGCCGAAGAGAAGACGGTCTGCCGGTTAGAAGAGAATCTTAAGAAGGTCTCTTCCGTGACGTCTCTTCTGGATCAGGGATACACGCCGGAACAGATGCTGGAAGTCTTATTCGAGGATCTTGGGCTTGTCATTACAGATACGCTTCCGACGCAGTTTAGCTGCAATTGTTCCAAGAAGAGGGTAGAACAGGCGGTTGTCAGCATCGGAAGGAAAGAGATCGAGGCGATGATCCGGGATGGAGAAGATATCGAGGTAAAATGTCATTTCTGCAATACGGCTTATCAATATACGGTGGAAGAGCTTAAACAGATTCTTAAGCGCAGCAGGTAAGGCGAAGAAAGGGAAGAAGAACATGAGAGACGGATTCATTAAAGTGGCGGCGGCGACACCGAAGATCCGGGTTGCGGACGTTGCTTATAATACGGAAAATATTTGTCGTCTGATCGACGAGACGGCAGCGGCGGGAGCGAAGGTTATAGTATTCCCTGAATTATGTATCACCGGATATACCTGCGGGGATCTCTTTACCCAGGAGATCTTACTCAGTGAGGCGAAGGAAGCGCTCCATAAGATCGCAGAGTATACCAGGGGCAAGGACGCACTGGTATTTGTGGGCGTTCCCCTGGCGGTGGAAGGTGAACTGTATAATGTGGCGGCGGCGCTGAACCAGGGGAAGATCCTGGGCTTGACGACGAAGACATTTCTGCCGAATTACGGCGAGTTCTATGAGATGCGGCAGTTTCGACAGGGACCAAAGACGGCAAGAGAGATCTGGTTTGGCAATGAGAAGGTTCCGTTCGGACCGCAGCTTTTGTTCGTATCGCCTGTGATGGAGTCGTTGGTTGTATCTGCGGAGATCTGTGAGGATGTGTGGTCGCCGGTTCCGCCAAGTATCGCCGCGGCAAGGGAAGGAGCGACCTTGATCGTCAATTGTTCTGCAAGTGACGAGACGATAGGGAAGAGCGCTTACCGAAGGAGCCTCATCGAAGGGCAGTCGGCGCGTCTGATCTGCGGTTATATCTATGCGAATGCAGGAGAAGGAGAGTCTACGACGGATCTGGTATTCGGCGGGCATGATCTGATCGCCGAGAATGGTACGATATTGAAAGAAAGCGCCCGTTTTGCGAATGGCGCAGTCTATACAGAGATCGACCTGAAGCGTCTGCTCAGTGAACGGAGGAAGAATACGACGTTCCAGGCAGAGAAGGAACCGAAGCTTATGCGGATTCCATTCAAGATACAGATGGAAGATACAGAGCTTACGAGGATATTTCCGCCGAGGCCCTTTGTGCCGGATCAGGAGCAAGAGAGGGACAGACGTTGTGAAGAGATTCTTGGTATCCAGGCGATGGGACTTAAGAAGCGTCTGGAGCACGCGCATGCGGAGAACGCGGTGGTCGGTATCTCCGGGGGCTTAGATTCGACACTTGCCCTGTTGGTGGCAGCGAAAGCTTTTGATATGCTTGGGCTTGACAGAGCCGGGATCACGGCGGTAACGATGCCTTGCTTCGGAACGACGGACAGGACTTACCGGAATGCGTGCAAGATGTCAAAGAAGCTTGGGGCTTCGTTAAGAGAGATCCCCATCGGGGCGTCGGTTGCGCAGCATTTTATGGATATCGGGCATGATATGGAAGACCATAGTGTGACGTATGAGAATGCCCAGGCGCGGGAGCGCACCCAGGTGCTGATGGATGTGGCGAATCAGAACGGCGGCATCGTGATCGGAACAGGCGATATGTCGGAGCTTGCCTTGGGATGGGCGACTTATAACGGAGACCATATGTCCATGTACGGGGTGAATGCGTCTGTTCCCAAGACACTGGTACGGCATCTGGTGCATTATTATGCGGATTCCTGCACAGATGAGGAACTGAAAGAAGTACTCTATGACGTGCTTGATACGCCTGTCAGCCCGGAACTGCTTCCGCCGAAGGACGGAGAGATCGCGCAGAAGACGGAGGATCTGGTAGGCCCTTATGAATTGCATGATTTCTTCTTATATTATCTGCTGAGATTCGGATATGAGCCGGGGAAGATCTACCGGCTGGCAAGATATGCCCTGGGAGACGTGTATGAGGATGAGGTGATCTATCGGTGGCTTGAGACATTCTGCCGAAGATTCTTTTCCCAGCAGTTCAAGCGTTCCTGCCTGCCGGACGGCCCGAAGGTGGGAACGGTGGCGCTGTCTCCGAGAGGCGACTGGAGGATGCCGAGCGACGCATGTGCGGCGGGGTGGCTAAGAGATCTGAAGCATGCGGCGGATCGGGTATAGGATGTGAAGGATGTTAAAAAACAGCCCTTCCGGAAGATGTTGTCCGGAGGGGCTGTTTTCAGGTGCGCCTGGCGGCGCATGTTTCTCTTTAATTTAGTTTGATCCCTTTGAAGAGATCTCCAAGGCTTGTCCCGATGCTTTCGGACTTCGGAATGGAGACTTTTTCAACAGGCTCTTCGTGTACTTCTTCCAACGCTTTCATACTGAGACTGATCTTCCCGTCTTTGATACCGATGATCTTCACCTTCACTTCTTCGCCTTCTTTCAGGACGTCCTTCGGCGCTTTCACACGTTTCTGGCTGATCTGAGATACATGGACTAATCCGGAGAGGCCGTCTTCGAGACGAACGAACGCGCCGTAATTCTGGAGGCTCTCTACCGTACCGTTCATTACGCTTCCGATCTTGACGCTGGCGATCTTCTCTTCCATTGCTTTCTTTTCTTTTTCCTTGAGAATCTCACGGGCAGATAATACCAGACGGTTGTTTGCCTGGTCTACATCGATGACTTTCACTTCGATATCTTTCAACAGATAAGTCTCCAGGTCTTCGATATAAGATAAGGATAACCGCGATGCCGGTATGAATCCGCGAAGACCTTCCACCATGGCAATGGCGCCTCCGTTTACGATACCTTCTACCTTAACCGGAAGAACCGTGCCTTTTTCCATATAAGATGTGACCAGATTCCATGGATTGGCGTCGTCAAAGTGTTCTTCAAGGTCTGCCATGGTAGTTTCTTCTGTGCTGGTAGTTTCCTCTGCCGTTGTTTCTTGTAATAATTCTTCGCTCATAGTATTTTCCCTTCTTTAGTCGAGACTCGTATGTTATTACATACTGCTCTTAGTATAACATAAAACATAGTGAATGTTCAAAGAAAAAATATATTTCCGTACATTTTGTGGTTGACGAAAGTCAAAAAAAATGGCACTCTTACTATATGGGTGAAAAAGCAGTACAGTAATACTGATATGATACCGGTAAACAGAAAAGAATATAGGATGTGAGTATTATGGGAAAGAAGACGGAGAAGATCTACGTGGTGGGACATAAGAATCCGGATACGGATTCCATCTGTTCTGCGATCGCGTATGCGAATCTTAAGAAGGAAGTGACGGGAGAAGAGTATGTTGCCAGGAGAGCCGGACAGATCAATGAAGAGACACATTATGTGTTGAAGCGGTTCAAGGTGACGCCGCCGACCCTGCTTGCGAATGTAAAGCTGCAGGTAAAGGATATGGATATACATAAGATCGAAGGTGTGGAGCCGAATGTGTCGATCAAGGAAACATGGGAGAAGATGAAAGAGCAGAATGTAAAGACCCTGCCGATCCTTAAGGATGAAGAACTGGTAGGAGTCATATCTACAGGGGATATCGCGACTTCCCATATGGATGTCTATGACAATTGCATTCTTTCCAGTGCAAAGACGCAGTATAAGAACATCGTGAAGACATTAAGCGGTAAGCTGATCTGCGGGAATGAACATGGGTATTTTACCAGAGGGAAAGTAACGATCGGAGCCTCCAGTCCGGAGATGATGGAAGAATTCATTGAGAAGGACGATCTGGTCATCCTGGGAAACCGTTATGAGTCTCAGGCTTGCGCGGTAGATATCGATGCAAGCTGTCTTGTGGTATGCCAGACGGATGAGATATCAAAGCGTCTGATCAAGAGAGCCGAGGAACAGAGTATTGTGATCATCAGTACGCCTCATGATACATTTACGGCGGCGAGGCTCATCAATCAGAGTATTCCGGTGAAACATTTCATGACGAAGGCGCCGCTGTCTACGTTCCATATGACAGATTATGTGGATGATATTAAGGAAGTCATGGCGAAGAAGAGATTCCGGGATTTCCCGATCCTTGACAGGCATGGAAGATTCAAGGGGCTGATCTCCAGACGGCGTTTCCTGGATGTCAGCAAGAAGAAGGTCATACTGGTGGACCATAACGAGAAGTCCCAGGCGGTAGACGGTATCGATGAGGCTGAGATCATTGAGATCATCGACCATCACAGGCTGGGCAATATCGAGACCATGGGACCTGTGTTCTTCCGCAACCAGCCGGTAGGCTGTACGGCGACGATCGTATACCAGATGTATGAGGAGGCCGGGGTGAAGATCACGCCCACGATCGCCGGCCTTTTGTGTTCGGCGATCATCTCTGATACGCTGTTGTTCCGTTCTCCGACCTGTACGCCGGTGGATGAGAAGATTGCGAAGAAGTTGGCGAAGACTGCGGGGATCGATCTGGAGCAGATGGCGGGCGAGATGTTCAAGGCGGGAAGCAGCCTTGCGGGAAAGAGCGCGGAAGAGATCTGCTTCCAGGATTTCAAGCAGTTTACAGTCAATGACATTATCTTTGGAGTTGGGCAGATCAACTCGATGAACAAGGAAGAGTTAAAGGAGATCAAGGATGTACTGCTTCCGCAGCTTACGGAGGTACTTAAGGAGAACAGCCTTCAGATGATCTATTTCATGCTCACAGATATTCTGGATGAATCTACGGAACTTCTGTGTGTCGGAAGCAATGCGAAGGAATATATCATAGACGCGTTTGATCTGAGAGAGGATACGGATAAGATCGTATTGAAGGGCGTGGTATCCAGGAAGAAGCAGCTGATCCCGACGCTGGTGGGAGTGCTGCAGCAGGAGTAGGATGACCAGTACACTGGCAAGGAAGAGAGTGAATTATGAAAAAAGGGCAGAAGAGAGGTAAGGCGGATAAGATGGAGAACCCGGGCGGCCGGCAGGTATGGCGGCCGGGGAATATGCTCTATCCGCTTCCGGTGGTGATGGTGACTGTGGCAGATCTGGCTGGCAGCACGAATATAATCACCGTTGCATGGGCGGGAACAGTCTGCACAAATCCGCCGATGGCAAGTATTTCAGTCCGCCCGTCCCGCTATTCCTATCACATGCTCAAGGAGACGGGGGAGTTTGTCATTAATCTGACAACGAGTGCGCTCACACACGCTGCGGATTACTGCGGCGTGAAGAGCGGCAGGGACGTGGACAAGTGGAAGGAGACCAGACTCACGCCGGTAAAATCGGACATCGTGAAGGCGCCGTGCATCGCGCAGAGCCCGGTGAACATAGAGTGCATCGTGGTGCAGACAGAGCAGCTTGGCTCACATGACCTGTTTCTTGCGAAGGTCGTTGCAGTCCATGCAGATGAGCAGTATATGGACGAAAAGGGCGGTTTTCATCTGGAGAATGCAAACCCGGTCGTCTACAGCCACGGCGG
>OFGR01000708.1_pt1 | contig 31722 bp, 24 predicted proteins | sample 1521811 | NCBI WGS metagenome assembly OFGR01 (sample SAMEA3504098, study PRJEB24116) | mouse gut metagenome | biome: mouse gut; feature: mouse-associated habitat; material: faeces | place: Denmark | collected 2011
CCGCCGATGGCGCGGTGGGCGCAGTGTCAGTGGCATCTCTGCCGGCAGGCGTATATGTAGCGTCTGTCGTATGCTCTGATGGCAGTACTCATACAGCTAAATTCATCAGGTAAATAAAGGACTTGATATATTCAACAAAAGAATCGGGGTGCTGTGGAATAAACCGAAGCACCCCGATCTTTTTTTATAGTTTTATTCAGGAATTCTTTGGAGCTTCCGGATATGTGATCCGGGAATGATACATTGTCTTCAGGCGTCGTACGAAAGCTTCCTTTATGGTGCTTATGTCGCGGAACGATATAGGCGAATCGTTATGAAGTCCCTCTGCTATCTGTCCGTCGATAATCTTGTTGACGAGTTCAGCCAGAGCCTCGGGTGAGTGGTCGGACAGTGAACGCGATGCAGCTTCCACACTGTCGGCCATCATCAGGATAGAAGTCTCGCGGGAGCGGGGATTAGGACCGGGATATGTGAATGGAGCAGGATCGACCTGAGTGTCGGGGTGCTGTTTGCAGTAGCTGTAGTAGAAGTACTTGGCCTTGCCTGCGCCATGATGCTCTTTTATGAAGTCGATTATCTCGCGCGGCAGTTTTGCTTTCTCTGCGCGTTGCACTCCGTCTGTCACGTGGTTGATCACGATGCGTGCGCTCTGTTCCGGCGGTAATGCCTCGTGGGGATTCACTCCGCTTTGGTTCTCGGTGAAGAAAGCAGGGTTGCTGATCTTACCGATGTCGTGATATAGCGAACCCGCTCGCACGAGTTGCACATTAGCACCGATACGTGCGGCTGCATCTGTGGCGAGGTTGCTTACTGCCATTGAGTGCTGGAAAGTGCCGGGACACTCATCGCTGAGCTGGCGTAGCAGTGGATGGTTGATGTCGGCAAGTTCGACAAGTGTCACCACTGATATAAATCCGAATATCTTCTCGAATACAAACATCAGGACATAGGCGAAAGATACAAGCACCGCGTTTATGATGATATATGTGATCAGGTGCTTTGATATGCCCTGGAATGATCCGTTGAGCAGGAGTTCCATCGCGGTATACGACGCAAGCATGGCTATGGCCACTATGCCTGCGGTGCGCAGCAGTTGCGATCGTTTCGAGATCTGCTTCTCAAGGGAGAATACTGCTGCACATCCTGCCGAAAGCTGGAGGAAGATGAATTCAAGAGTGAATGGCGCGAAAGCCGCACACAATGTGGTGCACATGATGTGGATGAACAAGGCTGTCCGGCCATCGAAAAACACCAGTATAAGTATAGGCACAATGGCGAAGGGCACAATGTAGACACCGTTCTCGATAAAGTGGTTCATCGTGACTCCGAAAAGATAGAATACCGTCACCATCAGTATGATAGCCAGGAAACTCCGCTTGTCGTCGGCAACCGATGCTTCGAAACTGCGCAGATATACCGTAATGAACAGCAGTACCATCAGTACAAAAGCTCCCTGGCCCAGTATCAGCAGGAAGTTGGACTCGAAGTTCTCGGATTTCTCTTTTGCCAGCATCTCCTCGTAGGTGCGCAGGTTGATGTGGTCCTGAGGGGTGATCACATGGCCTTTGTTGATGATCGACTGACCTTTCTGTATCACCCCGCTGGCCGATGTGAATGGAAGCAATGCCTGATCGAACATGACCTTCGACTGCACTGTGTCGTATAGCACATTCGGTCTCAGCATCGACACTAAAGTGCCTAATTTGAACACATGTCCGGCATCCGAGCCTGGGCCTGACAGCGAGGCCATTGCCTGCTGCAGACGCTCGAGTGTGTAGTAGTGCGCTGTGGACTGTCTGGAGATAACGTTTCCCCGGGAGATGAATCGCAGTGAGTCGGTGCGTCCGGCAAGACTCTCGAGTTCTTCTGCCGATGGAAGCACTCCGCGCTCATAATATTCAGTCAGTATGGCTGTGGCCATTGTGGCGTGCAGCGGGTTGAGCTGGCTGTTCACGGAGTCGATCATCTCAGGCATCACGCTGTCGTCGCGCCTGAAGAATGGGATGAATACACGCCTGAGCGAATCCGAAGCCCGCAGTATGGATGCCGAGTCGGGGCGTATTGGCATATCGAAAGGTGCGATTAGCTGGGCATAGCTCCAGGGCCGGCCTACTTCGTATTTATAATGGCTTTGCTCATGTCTCGGGCAAAAATATGTCATGACCGCTGTGGCTATAGCGATTACGATGATCCGGAAGTATTGCTGAGAACTTAATTTCATTAGTGTCTGTAAGTAGATGGTTCAGGTGTGCAGGTGATATTCATGAAACCCGGATGGCTTTCTGCACACCGTCTATTTTCTTGACTTTATCGCAAAGGGAGTCGACTGCAGATGCGTCCTCGACCCTTACTTTCAGGTCGCAGTGGAACACCTCGTCTTCGGCCTGTATGTCCAATCCGCGTATGTCGATGCTCAGATGGGTTGAGATCATCTGTATCAGTTCCTGGAGTATTCCGAAGCGGTCTATACCCTCGATGCGTATCTGAGCGGGGAAAGTACCGCTGGATACGTCCCATTTCACTGCCACTATCCTCTGCCCGAAACCTGCTTTCAGAGCCTGGGCACGCGGGCAGGCAAGAGAATGCACCACTACCTCGCCCTCGTCGTCGATGAAGCCCATAGCATCGTCGCCGGGAATAGGTGCGCAGCAGTCTGCAAATCGGAAGTTTGAGTCGCCGTTCTCGTCAAGGTGCAGGATATACGTCTCTTTGCGGTTGATCTCCGGTTTGGGCGTGTCGGCCTGCTCTGATTTTTTCGCGGACTGAGGATCGGAGACTCTTCCGAACCGCAGCAGTTTTGATATGAGTGATGGCGATGAGGCTTGTTTGTCCGCTGTCTTGCGCAGAGTGGCCACCATATAGCTTTCCAGAGCGGCCTCGCGGGATCCGAGCATGTATAGCATATCATCCCTCGACGCGGCGTGGAATATGCTTATGAGTTTTGAAATCACCGGATTGTCCGGTGTGATCCGGTTTTTCTCCAGAAATTCGTCCAATATCTTCTTGCCTTCGGCTACGACCGGTTGCCGTACGCGCTGGAGTGCTTTGCGCAGTCTGGTCTTTCCCTTGGCTGTGGCAAGAAAATCGATCCATTCAGGACGTGGGTATTGCGACTGGGATGTCAGCACCTCGACCTGATCGCCTGAAGACAGTTTATGGCTCAGAGGCATGAGCTTGTGGTTCACTTTTCCGGCGATGCAATGCGAGCCTATCTCGCTGTGGAGGTTGAAAGCCACGTCGAGCACTGTGGAGTCGGACGGAAGCGTTAGCAGTTCGCCTTTTGGCGTAAATACCACAATCTCCGAAGCGAACAGGTTGAGCTTCAGTGTGTCCAGGAAGTCTATCGCGCTGGGTTCAGGATTGTCGAGAATGTCTTTGATTGTCCGTAACCATGCGTTCAGTTCCGATTCCTCGTCGCTTTCGCCAATTTTGTATTTCCAGTGTGCGGCAAATCCTTTCTCGGCGATTTCGTCCATTCGCCTTGAACGTATCTGCACTTCGATCCAGTTGCCGTCCGGGCCCATCACTGTCAGGTGCAGTGCTTGGTATCCGTTGGCTTTGGGGACGCTGATCCAGTCGCGCGTGCGGTCGGGATGCAGTCTGTAGAGATCGGTAATTGCAGAGTATATGTTCCAGCAGATCTGTTTTTCCTTTGTCTGGTCGTCGCAGTCGAAGATGATTCGCATTGCATAGAGGTCATATACCTCCTCGAATGGTATGTGCTTCGTCTCCATCTTGCGCCAGATGGAATATACCGATTTCAGACGGGCTTTGGCTTCGTATTTCAGCCCCATATTGTCGAGGCTGCGGCGTATAGGTTCGGAGAAGTCGTTGTAGACAGCAGACCTGCGCTCCTCGCTCTCGCGGATCTGTTGCGATATGCGGTCGTATGCAGCGGGATGCTCGTATTTGAAACTCAGGTCTTCAAGTTCTGTCTTTATAGCGAACAGTCCGAGGCGGTGTGCGAGCGGAGCATAGATATAAAGAGTCTCACCGGCTATCTTGTATTGCTTGTTCGGAGCCATAGAGCCGAGTGTGCGCATGTTGTGAAGCCTGTCGGCCATCTTTATAAGCACCACCCGTATGTCCTCGCTCATGGTGAGCAGAAGTTTGCGGAAGTTCTCAGCCTGGGCGGAAGCCTTGTCGCCGAACACACCGCCGGAGATCTTGGTAAGGCCCTCTACGAGCTGTGCGATTTTTTTACCGAAATGCTGTTCAATATCTTCCACCGTGTATTCCGTGTCCTCCACCACGTCGTGCAGCAGGGCGGCGCATATCGAGGTCGAACCCAGACCGATTTCCTGCGACGCTATTTTCGCCACAGCTATCGGGTGCAGTATGTAAGGCTCTCCCGACCGTCTGCGTATACCTTTGTGGGCTTCGCGGGCGAAATGATAGGCCTTTTCGATCATTTCGACTTTTTTTCGGTGGTTGCTTGCCAGGTAGCCGTTGAGGACGTCGCGGAATGCGTCTTCAATCATGCGGTCCTCGTCTTCGGGACTGTATTGTGTGTTGGTCAGATCCATGACGTGAAAATGATAGATGACATTTCGGAAGGAGAATGAATCACAAAGTTACAAATTTCCTTAAAACTCAAATGTAAAATGTTATGAAATCTATGCTATATTGATGGTTATTTTAGTCAATCTGATAAGCTTAAGCAGCGGGCATCCAATTTTATTTGGTGAGGCTGACATATTTTGCTAACTTTGCATGAATAAAAAACTCTAACAACGATATTAATATACTGCAATGGCCAACTGGTTTGAATGCAAAGTACGATATGACAAGACGATGGAGAACGGCGCCATCAAGAAAGTGACTGACCCTTATCTCGTGGATGCTCTGTCGTTCACAGAGGCAGAGTCGAGAATCACTGACGAGGTGAGCCATATGTCGTCGGACTTCTCTGTGACTGCTGTTAAGCGCACCAAGATCTCTGAAATATTCTGGGCTAACTGGGGTGTCGGAGACGACAAGTGGTATCTTGTGAAGGTTGCCTTCATCACACTCGACGAAAAGACTGCTGTCGAGAAGCGCTCAGTGTCGCAGATCCTTGTGGCTGCATCCGATTTCAAGACCGCCCTCGACAACTTCCTCGAAGGTATGAAAGGAACAATGGCCGACTACGACATTGTATCCATCAGCGAGACTCAATTGATGGATGTGTTCGGTGCTGATCTCTCTGGAGACTCCGACAAAACTACAGCCAACGCATAGCATCAAAGCGCATCATGGGGCATATAGGCGATGAAATACGCAGGTTGCATGCCGAACTCGATCCGCAGGGGGTCGGGCTTGTCGCCGTGTCCAAATTTCATCCGGCCGAGGCTGTGATGCAGGCCTATGATGCAGGTCAGCGCATATTTGGCGAGAGCCGGGTGCAGGAGCTTGTGGCGAAAGCCGGGGAGCTTCCGTCCGACATAAAGTGGCATTTCATCGGCCACCTTCAGACCAATAAGGTCCGTCCTATCATTGGCCGTGTGGCACTGATAGAGAGTGTGGATTCCGAACGCTTGCTTGAAAAGATCGACGCTGAGAGCGAGGCAGCCGGAGTTGTGACCAAGGTGCTGATGCAGGTGCATGTAGCTGAAGAAGAAACCAAGTTCGGCTTTACTCCCGCCGAGCTTACCGCTTATTTTCAGGAGCGCAAGTTCGAGAGTCTGAAGGCCACACACCTGTGCGGTGTGATGGGTATGGCTACCAATACCGAAGATATTTCGCGTGTCAGGGCCGACTTCAAGACCATCGCGGAGCTTAGGCAAAGGATTATGTCGATAGCTCCGGATCTGCGCGGCTTCGACACGGTGAGCATGGGTATGAGCGGAGACTACGACATAGCTATCAGCGAGGGCAGTACCCTGGTGCGCATAGGTACGACTATCTTCGGCGACAGACAATATTGAATCAACTTTAAAACAATAAATTCTTACCTTTAACCTAAAATCAAAAGAAAATGGCTAATAAACCAGCTTCTCAACCAGCAAAGAGCAATATTGTGGCAATCATAGCCATGATGTTCCTTTTCGGCATGATCTCGTTTGTTACGAACCTTGCCGCGCCTATCGGCACTATCTGGGCCAACAACTATTCATGGTCGGGCATGCTCGGCAACATGATGAACTTCCTTGCATATCTCTTCATGGGTATTCCCGCAGGAGCTATGCTGAGCAAGATCGGCTACAAGAAGACAGCCTTGATCGCAATGGCTGTAGGTTTTGTGGGTCTGTTCCTCCAGTGGCTCTCGGGTGAGGTCGGCGCCACTACATCCGTATTCACAGTAGGTTCGGATGTTGTCACTCTCAACTTCGTGATATACCTGTTGGGTGCGTTTATCTGCGGATTCTGCGTATGTATGCTCAACACTGTTGTCAACCCCATGCTCAACCTGCTCGGTGGTGGCGGCAACAAGGGCAATCAGCTTGTGCAGACCGGTGGTACTCTTAACTCCCTGGCCGGAACAATCACCCCGCTTGTGGTAGGTATGCTTATCGGCACAATCACAGCCTCGACAACTGTGGCCGATGTAGCGACACTGCTGTTCATCGCTATGGCTATCTTCGTTTTCGCGTTCATAATCATCAGCTTTGTGAATATCCCCGAGCCTCACATGGGACAGAAGTCCGGTAAGGTCGAGAAATCTAAATACAGCGCATGGAGCTTCCGCCACACTGTGCTTGGTGTCGTTGGTATCTTCTTCTATGTAGGTATCGAGATCGGCATCCCCGGCGTGCTCATCTTCTGGCTCTCATCTCTTGAAGGTGGATCAGTGGCCGTAGCCGGTGCTGTAGCAGCTGTATATTGGCTTCTCATGCTCGTAGGACGCTTTGTGTCGTCGATCATCTCCGGCAAGGTCTCGAGCCGTGCTCAGTTGATTTTCGTAAGCACACTTGCCATCTTCCTCACAGCCGCTGCCATCTTCCTGCCCAAGGATCTCACCATCAATATGCCTGCATATCAGGCCGGAGTCGGCTTCTCGATGTATGAAGTGCCCATCTCCGCCATGTTCCTGGTTCTCTGCGGTCTCTGCACATCTGTGATGTGGGGCGGAATCTTCAACCTTGCTGTCGAGGGTCTTGGAAAGTTCACCGCACAGGCTTCCGGTATCTTCATGATGATGGTTGTCGGCGGCGGCGTGATGCCTCTGATCCAGAACTGGATTGCAGGCGAATGGGGCTACATGTCATCCTACTGGCTGATCATCGCCATGTTCCTTTACCTGCTTTATTACGGTTGCATCGGCTGCAAGAATGTCAATGGCGATATTCCCGTCAGCGACGACCAGCCTTTCGACGAGCGTGATCTATAATGCATAATCCCCGATACTGACATACGGCCCCCGGCGCAGGCTGTGCTCCATAGAGACTGGAGTACAACCCGGCCGGGGGTCGATTCTTAAATTTATAAAATGCTGTTATGAATAAAGATGCAAAGCTCCTGACACGTGCTGCGGACAACATCCGCGTGCTTGCCGCCTCGATGGTGGAGAAAGCCAAGTCGGGACATCCCGGCGGCGCTATGGGTGGCGCTGACTTTGTGAATGTACTCTATTCTTCGTTCCTCGTTACTGATCCGGATGATCCGTCGTGGATTGCCCGCGACCGGTTCTTCCTCGATCCGGGCCACATGTCGCCTATGCTCTACAGTGTGCTTGCCCTCAGCGGTAAATACACTATGGAGGAGCTTCAGCAATTCCGCCAGTGGGGCAGTGTGACTCCCGGGCATCCCGAGGTGGATGTGGAGCGCGGTGTGGAGAATACATCAGGTCCGCTCGGCCAAGGACACACTATGGCTGTCGGAGCTGCTATTGCCGAACGTTTTCTTGTGGCACGCTTCGGTGAGGCCATTGCTCATAAGACCTATGCTTTCATAAGCGACGGCGGAATCCAGGAGGAGATCTCGCAGGGAGCCGGACGTATCGCCGGATACCTTGGTCTGAGCAACCTCATCATGTTCTATGACAGTAACAGCGTGCAGTTGTCGACAATGGTCGACGCCGTGGATAGCGAGGACGTAGCCGCAAAATACCGTGCCTGGCACTGGAATGTGCTGGAGGTGGACGGTACAGACCCGCTTGCAATGGCCGATGCGCTTGAGAAAGCAATTGCTGAGACAGAACGCCCGACGCTCATCATCGGCCGTACGATAATGGGCCGCGGAGCAGTGACTGCTGCAGGCGAGAACTTCGAAGGCAAATGCTCGACTCACGGCCAGCCTCTGAGTGCGAGCGGAGCAGACTATGCCGCTACTGTGCGCAATCTCGGCGGCAATCCCGATGCTCCTTTCGAGGTATGGCCTGAGGTAGCTGAATTATATGCCTCGCGTGCAGTGGAACTTCGCGATATAGCGGCCCGCCGCAAGAGCGAATTCAACAAGTGGGCGGAGGAGAATCCCGAAAAAGCCGCTCTCCTCAACGACTATATCAACGGCAAGTTGCCCGACATCGATTGGGACGCCATTGAGCAGAAAGCGGATTCAGCAACAAGAAATGCATCCGCCACAGTGCTTGGAGTGCTTGCAGAGAAAGTAGGCAATATGATTGTTTCTTCTGCCGACCTTGCCAACAGCGACAAGACCGACGGATTCCTGAAGAAGACACATCAGTTTACAAACGGCGACTTCTCCGGCGCTTTCCTTCAGGCCGGTGTGTCTGAGCTTACAATGGCAGTGATCATGAACGGTATAGCCCTCCACGGAGGTGTGATAGCTGCCTGTGGCACATTCTTTGTATTCTCCGACTATATGAAGCCTGCCATCCGCATGGCAGCTCTGATGGAGCTCCCGGTGAAATATATCTGGAGTCATGATGCTTTCCGTGTGGGTGAGGACGGACCTACCCACGAGCCGGTGGAGCAGGAGGCACAGATACGCCTGATGGAGGAACTGCATAATCTGAACGGACGTCCCTCGATGCTTGTAATGCGTCCTGCCGATGCTGTGGAGACAACAGTGGCATGGGAGATGGCTATGGAAAATACTCATACTCCATCTGCGCTCATACTCACCCGACAGAACGTGACGGATCTGCCGGCTGCTACCGGCAACCGCCTGCAGGAAGCCAAGGGTGCGCGTCGTGGCGGATATGTAGTCATGGATGCCGCTGATGCCAAGGCTGTGCTCGTGGCCAATGGCTCGGAGGTGTCGCTGTGCTGCGAGGCTGCACGTATCCTTGCAGCTGAAGGTATCGACGTAAGGGTCGTGTCTGTGCCGTCTATCGGTCTTTTCAACGCTCAGGATGCCGAATACCGAGACAGCGTGATTCCTCAGGGTGCGCGTGTGATGGGATGGACAGCAGGTCTGCCCTCCACTTTGCGTGCTATCAAGGGATGGCATGGCCCTGTCTATGGTCTGTGCCACTTCGGTGCATCCGCGCCCTATAAGGTTCTCGATGAGAAATTCGGCTTTGTACCTGCCCGTGTGGTAGAGGTAGTGAAAGAATATCTCGGACTTTGACCGTAGGACAGAACTGCTGAAATTATATAAAACGCCGGCCCTGTGGATTGAGATGATCCACAGGGCCGGTGGTTTTTATGCTTGCGATCTATTATAGGATTGTCTTCACTGAATGGCTGCGACCGTTGCAAACGGCGTTTACGATGTAAAGACCGTTGCGGCCTTCGGTGTTGAAAGACACGCACTCGTCTGTGGTAGTGGCAGCGCCTATGATGTGGCCTTCGCTGTCGCTCACTAATATGCGCTTCGACGCATTACCTGTGCCGTTGAGGCATACAGTGAGGATGCCGCCTTCTGCTTCTACTGTCATATTCTCGATTGTCTCAGAGGGCAGTGATACCGATGTGGGCGATTTCTTGCTGAAACGGTATACCTTGGTTTCGTGTGATTTCACTGTAGTGATAGCATAGGAGCCTACTGTTGCGTCTGGCAAGTCGGCGCGGGCCTGTACGTCGCGCACGGCGTATGTCTGGGAGGCATCGAGAGCCGGAATCTTGGCGAAGTCGATGATATAAGGACATGCTGCTGAACTCATGTTGGTGACAGCTACAGCCACGTCGCCGTTCTCAAGATCCTTGACAAAAAGGTGACACTGGTTGGCATCTGCACCGAGGAATTCTGCTGCCTGTCCCATGCGGTCCTGATTCAAGGCTATCATCTCGGCGTTGGTCATTATGGCCAGGTCATCGTCAGAGATGTTCTTGCGCAGGTCAAACGACAGTGTCAGCGGTGACGACCACATGCACCAAAGAGCGAACTGGGTGCGGTATTCATCCTGAGTCATGCCGGCTTTGACCACGAGGTCGTTGGAGCTTTTGCCTGTTCCGTGAATGCCTACACACATCATGTCTGCATCGTTCCATCTGTTCACGCCTGTGTAGGGCCACAGATCCTTCATCAGTTCGACGCTCTCGGTCATGCCGATACCGCCGCTGACACCGTTCCATCCGTCGCGGGTGTCGTAGGTCGAGCGCCAGCAGGAAATGCCGATCTCCGGCGCCCACTTCCAGGGATCGCGGACTCCCCATTCGCACATGTAGAGAATGATCGGACGTCCTGTTGCAATCAGTGCGTCGTTCATTGTCTTGTAGCGTTCGCGGCATGCCTGTTGGTCGGCGGGAGCGCCGCAATAGTCGTATTTGAGCATGTCCACACCCCATTGGGCGTATGTATTGGCGTCTATGGTCTCATAGCCGTAAGATCCGAACTCGCCTGCGCATGTGCGTGTCGCTGCATCGGAGTAGATTCCGAACTTCAGGCCCTTGGAATGCACATAGTCGGCGCATACTTTCATACCGTTGGGGAATTTGGTTGCGTGCGGGCGTGGTGATCCGTCAGAGGCTCTGCTCGATGCGTGCCATTGGTCGTCTATGACGAGGTGGTTATAGCCTGCATCCAGGAGGCCCTGGCTGACGAAAGCATCTGCCACGGTCTTGATCACGCTTTCTGATATATCGCTCTGTACCACATTCCAGCTTAGCCATCCCATGAAAGGAGTGGGCTGTTGCAGCGATGAGCTTACGGTAAGGTTGATGACGTCTTCCGACGATTCCCCGTCTACGGTGACTACTGCTGTATAGGTATATTTACCTTCTGTTTCGATAATACCTTCCACGAGGCATCTTTCTTCGTTGAAAGTCAGTCCTGCCGGCAGATTCTTAACGGTGATTTCCGCTCCGGCTGCGTTAGACTTCAGTTTGTGCATGAAGCGCACTCCCGGCTGCGAGAACACGATAGTGGCGCAGTTGAGCTTTCCTTCGAGAGCATCCTCCGATACGATCTCGGGGCGTGTGGAGTTCTGTTCCTGATAGCAGAAGTATGCATTGGCTATGTCGACGTGGTCGCATGAGTTGCTGCCCGTCCCTTCAGGAAGTTCGATTATGAGGAATTTGTAGGACTGGAGGTCATCTGTTATGTCGATCGATACGGGTGCTGTATCGGTGAAGCGTATCGTGCCGGAAGCGAAGACATCTACGTCGCCGTTCTGTTTTACGAGGGTCACGCAGTATTCGCACACGCCGTTGCCGCTATATCCGAGACACTGGCTGCGTACTTCATCGTCAATGCCTATCTTGGCATGGAATTCAGTGACTGCGCCGTTGAGTTTTACGTTGACTTTAGCTGTGGCATGAGTGCCTATGCCGGAAGTATAGGTGATTCCTTTCATGATCAGAGGATTTCCATCCACCGATTTATTGGCCTGTACAGTGCCCCAGCCGATTGTGGTGCGGTCGATCTGCAGTGAGCTTAGCGGAATTATCTCCTCTCCGTTAGGTCCGGCTTCCGGCAGGCGTACTACAGAAGGATCGGAAGTATCGGGATACATGTCGGTCTGCGATATCACCTGAGGAGCCGTGCCTGTGTAGTAGAAGCGGGCATCAGCATATACGCATTGGTCGGCCCATGCCTGAGCGCCTGTGGCCAGATCAAGCTTCAGATAGTCGTAGCCTGCGACGTCTATGTCGAGTGTTTTACCTGCGGCATCTGTTCTGTAGATTGTGCCGGAGGACACTGTTGTCGCTGCTTTATCTTTATATAGAGTCACTGTATAGTTGACAATGCCGTGGTCGGCCTGCGACTTGGCATCGTCGTCCACACCGAGTATGGTGTAGAATCTCGTAGCGCCTTTGAGGTCTATTATGGCCACGGATGGTGCATGTGTGCCTACACCGCTTTCATATCTTACACCTCGTAGTACTATAGGATCGCCGAGGGTGGTAAGATTGGAGCGCACTTTCGTCTTGCCATCGTCGTCGAAGCAGGTGATCGGCGACAGGTTCATTTCGGAGAACTGTATGATGCCGTTGCCGGTGGTAGGGGAGACCGTCGACGTGTACGATGCAGCATTTCCCCGTACTCCGCAAAGAATGAGCAATGCGGAGACAAAGGTGAATAAAGCTTTTCTCATAAATTTGTGATTGGTTGTTGGTATTTTATAAGGTGAAATTATCGGTCTGGTTGCCCGTTATCGGCTGTATGTCCGGTTGATATGTCGTGTGTGGAGAATAGTCTATAATATTCCTGCGGCAAATGTATTTTTTTTTTTTTCTTGTGCAAGTTTTGAGATGTGTTTTTCGGCCGCTTTTTTATTTATATGTTGAAATATAAAAAGTCAGGCACAAGATACATGTATCATTGTGCCTGACTTATATCGAAAATGAAAGTCGGTTTTCTTACTTGAGGCCGAGCTTGGTCTTCACCAGAGGTGTAACGTCTACTACGTCAGATCCTACGTAGGCGGGAACGTCGGTAGTGAGGATGAAGGTGAAGTTGTTTTCCTGACCTACTGCCTTGATTGCAGTGAGCACGCGCTCCTGTATGGGGGCCATCAGGGTCTGCTGCTGGCGCTGGAGATCCTCGGATGCTGTCTGGCGGAACTGCTGAACCTTGTCGTTGAGTTCGCTGAGTTCCTGCATGCGGCGCTCCTTGATGCTCTGGGGTGTGGTCGCATCCTGATCGAGTGTCTGCAGCTCGGTATATTTCTTGTTGAATTCTTCCTGAAGCTTGTTGAATTCTTCCTGATACTTCTTGGAAGCTTCTTCGAGCTGTGTGTTCATCGCTGCTGTCTCAGGCATGGCCTGGAAGATGTTTTGCACTTCTACAGTGCCGAATTTAGGGGACTGTGCGGCGGCGAACATAGGAAGTGCCACAGCTACAGCTAAAAGGATTTTCTTAAACATGATGATTTATAAAGATGTTTATTTTTGGATTATTTTTTCGGGAGAATGGCTTTTGCTGCAAAGATAGTGTTTTTAGTTGGAATATCCTAACTTACTGAGCACCTCGTTGCTCACATCTATACGAGGAGAGGCGAATATGATGTCGGACGCGCTGGCGCGGTCGAATATCGCCTGATAGCCGCGTTCTTCGGCCACTTTCTTTATCGCATTGTATACGTCGTCCTGGATGGGTTGCATCAGGGTCTGGCGTTTCTTGTAGAGTTCGCCTTCCGGTCCGAAGTACTTATAGCGCAGTTCAGTGGCCTCTTTTTCCTTGGCAGTGATGTCCTGTTCGCGTTTCTTCACCTGTTCGTCGGTGAGGAACACCTTGTCGGCCAGGTAGCTCTGATACATGTCCTCGGCTTCCTTGCCTATCACTTCCACCTCGCGCTGCCAGCGCTGTGACAGCTGGTTGAGTTGTTCGTTGGCCATCTCGTAGGCAGGGACGTTCTTGAGGATGTATTCCATGTCGACGAGCGCGAATTTCTGGGCACGGGCTGCACCAAATCCCGCGGCCGCGAGTACGAGTAATATTATCAGTTTTTTCATGATTCTTGGGTGTTTGGAGATTAGTTAATTGATTTCGCTCAATTACTATGACGTTTTTAGGGTTGTAAGGTTTATTCGCCGGGTGATGCTTAACTTTCGTTAGAACTCCTGACCGAGTATGAAGTGGAAATGGCTGCCGCCCTTGACTCCGTATACCTTGTCGAAGCCGTATGCCCAGTCGATACCCATCATACCCACCATCGGGAGGAAGATGCGGACACCGACACCTGCGCTTCGCTTGAGTTCGAAGGGTGCGAATTTCTTGACGTCGTTCCATGCATTACCGCCTTCCACGAAGCCCAAGGCGTAGATTGTGGTTGTGGCCTGAAGCATCAGCGGGAAGTGGAGTTCGAGTCCGAAGCGTGTGTAGGCATAGCCGTCGGCTCCATAGGGTGTGAACTGTCCGTTGTCGTAGCCGCGCAGTGCGATTGTCTCTGTTGCGTAGGTGTATGATCCCGACATGCCGTCGCCGCCGACATAGAATGTCTCGAACGGAGACTTGAGCCACTTGTTATAGCTGCCGAGCAGACCGATATCGGCGCGGGTCATGAGCACGGGTGTGAACTTGCTGTCCATGCTTGCCAGCGGAGTGTAAGTGCGGCTCTTGAAGCGCAACTTCCAGTATTCGATCCAGTGGTAGAGTTGCTTGCGCGATTCGTCGGTTTTCTCCTTGTAGAGCTTCTCCCAGTTCTTTTTTCCGAACAGCGATGCCGGGGGAGTGAAGTGCAGGCTGAGGCTGAACGACGATCCGCTGCGTGTGTAGAGCGGGTTGTCGATCGAGTTGCGGGCGAGCGTCAGACCGAACACGAGCGCGTTGGATGTACCGTTGTTCATATAATATAGGTATTCCCAGTTCTTGAGGTAATACCAGTTGTAGCCGAATTCAGCAGTGAAAGTAAAGTAGTCGTCGGGCCAGTTGAGGCGCTTGCCGAAGCCGATGTTGACACCGAACATCTGGAGCAGTTTGTTGGGGTCGTAGGCGTTCTGGTAGCTCTGCTGATAGTAGTCGTTATAGTAGCTGTTGCCGTATCCGTATGATCCGTACCCGTAGCCGCCGTAGAGGTATGGATTGCTCCACTGCGAGTTGTAGTACGACGAGTTGACACCTGTCTGGCGGCTGTAGTAGGCCGACACGGAGAGCGAGTTGGGACGCTTGCCGCCGAACCACGGATCAAGGAACGAGATGGAGTATGCCTGATAGTAGCGGGCGTTGGTCTGGGCGCTGATGGTGAATGTCTGGCCTTCGCCCTGGGGTATGATACCGCGGTAGGTCGATGGCTGGAAAAGGTTCTTGATCGAGAAGTTGGTGAATTTCAGGGCGAGCTTACCGATGATACCGGTCTGGCCCCAGCCCATCGAGAATTCGATCTGGTCGTTTGCCTTGCTCTCGAGATTGAATACGATGTCCACTGTACCGTTTTCTTCGTTTGGCTCAGGACGAATGTCCATATGCTCGGGATCGAAGTGTCCGGTCTGAGCTATCTCTCGTGCCGAGCGCATAAGGTCGTTCTTGCTGAACAGTTCGCCGGGCTTTACACGCAGTTCGCGGCGGATCACTTTCTCATAGAGTCGGTCGTTACCGTTGATCACCACATTGTTGATGCGAGCCTGCGGGCCTTCCATCATGCGCATCTCGAGGGTGATGGAGTCGCCGTCGATCTCACGTTCGATGGGCACGAGGTTGTAGAACAGATAGCCGCGGTCCATGTAGAGGTTCGACACAGCGTCGTCGTCTTCATTGAGGCGTTTGTTGAGGCGCTTCTGGTTGTAGACGTCGCCGGGGCGCATGTCGAGAACTTCGCCGAGGAATTCCGAGGGATAGAGTGTGTTGCCTACCCAGTCTATGTCCTTGATGAAATATTTTTTGCCTTCGTCGAGTGTGATGTATACATCCACTGTCTTTTCATCGTATGGCACTACGCTGTCGCTCACGATCTTGGCGTCGCGGTATCCAAGCTCATTATATTTCTGGAGTATTCGGTTGAGGTCGTCGTGATATTCGCTTTCCTTGTATACCTTGGATTTGAACATCTTCCTCCAGTTGCCTTTTTCGTTGGTCTTCTTCATTGTGCCCTTGATCTTGTTGTCGGAGAGCACTTCATTGCCGTCGAGGTAGATTTTGTGTACCTTGATCTTGTCGTTTTTGTTGACCTTGATGTCCACGAACACTTCGTTGGGGGCTGATAGGTCCTCGACGAGGTCGATTTTCACCTGCACATTGCCGAAGCCCTTGTTGGCGTAGTAGTTGCGGATAATCTGCTCGGCACGATTGACGATATTGGGCGTTATCTGGTTGCCTTTCATCAACTGTAGGCGTTCCTGCAGGTCATCGCGTTCGCCTTTCTTGATGCCCGGATATCTCACTTCCGATATTCTCGGCTGGGTGCGCAGGTCATATATGAGCCAAACTTTGTCGCCGGCCACTTTCTCCACCTTTATGCGTGCCTGTGCGAACAGTCCCTGGCGCATGAGGCGCTTGGCGGCTGTGGTGATGTCTGATCCGGGGACTTTTATGCGGTCGCCCACCCGCAGGCCGCTGAATCCTATGATTACGAAGTCTTCATAGTTGGGAGCACCTTCCACTTTTATTCCGGCAAGTTCGTATGTGCGTGGCATACCGTTGAAAAGCACCGGAGGGTTGTAGATGGTGTCGGCGGCATTCTCTTGCGCGTTCATGGCCGGGGCTATGGAGCCAAGGATTGCAGCTATGATCAGTAGGACTTTATATCGCATGATGTGAGATATGTGGATTTTTATAATTGGGTCGTATTTGTCAGAAATTCTGTTTGTTTTCAGCGGCGGAAGCTTCTACCTGCTCGCCTGTGAGTCCGAATCGTCTCTGCCTGCCGGAGTATGAATCCAGTGCTTTGGTGAAGTCTGCTTCGGTGAAGTCGGGCCAGAAAGTATCAGTCACGTATATTTCGCTGTATGCAATCTGCCAGAGCAGGAAGTTGGACACCCTCATGTCGCCTCCGGTGCGGATCAGAAGATCGGGATCGGGGAATTCCCGGGTGGCCATATGGGCCGATACGGTTTCCGGAGTTATGTCTTCCGGCTTTATTTCGCCCGATGCCGCACGTGTGGCGATGTCTTTTACTGCTTGAGTTATTTCCCACCTCGACGAGTAGCTGATGGCGAGGATCAGAGTCAGACCTGTGCATCCTGATGTGGCTTCCATGCATTCCTCAAGGCGTCTTAGCGGTTCGGCTGGCATCCGTGAGGTGTCTCCGATCATTCTCAGGCGCACATTGTTGCGGATAAGGTCGGGAGTCTCACGCTCGATAGCGCTTACGATCAGATGCATCAGTATCTCGACTTCAGCAGCCGGACGATTCCAGTTCTCTGTGGAGAATGTATACAGAGTGAGGTAGCCTATGCCCTGGCGGGAGGCTTCTTCGGTTATGCGGCGTACGGTCTTGACTCCCTCGGCATGTCCTGCCGATCTTTCGAGACCGCGGCTGCGCGCCCAGCGTCCGTTGCCGTCCATTATTATGGCCACATGGGCCGGACGGCGGTCGCTGTTCTGTGAAGATATGTCTGAAGTCGTGGTAGTCACTATTTATGATTGGTTCTGTATTGTTGATAGTATGGCTATGCCGCTCATTCCACATAGTGGCAGGTGGAGCATCGCCGGGAGAATTCATAACTGATGCCTATGGAGATCATGGACACCCAGTCGGTATTTTTTGCGAATGAACTTTTTATGCCGTTGAGGTCCGACAGCAACTTGCCGTCGACGTGATCGCCGAACACCTTGGTCATCGTGAATTCGGCCATCAGGTTCCAGCGCGGGCGCAGTTTGTATTTTACGCCGAGTCCCAAGGGGATAGATGGGGCTACTGCGGTATTGCCGCCGCAGGATGCAAGGTTGACACCCAATCCGGCCACGATATACGGAGTCCATTTGCGCAGTTTCTTGTATGTCTCACCAATGCCGTAGGCGAAGAAATTGAATTCGTACCGCACCGACAGGTCGAAGTTGCTGGCCGTGAATTCATATTGTGCGCCTTCGGGAAGTGCGTTGTCGGTGTCAGCGGTGTTTCCGCTCAACGACGCTCCCGACAGAACGGCTCTGAAAGCCATCCTTGAGTTCGGCATGTAGCGCATCGACAGTTGTCCCCCGAATCCGATATGCTTCATCAGGTTTGTGTTGGCGTCGCCTGCATAACCGCTCATCCCGAGGTTTACACCGATGTCGTAGCGGTATGAGTCGTCGTCGACATTCTGCGCTACGGCCGAAACCGTGCCGTAGAGGCACAGCAACGTGGCTGTGATTATGCTTATAAGTCGGGATCTGGTCATCGGTTATCGGTCCGTTGTGCTGATCGCTTATTGCAGTGGTTTGAATGTGAGTCGGTTCAATACGCCTCTCCAGACGTTGGTCTGTAGTTTTTCGGCCTCGTCGTAGCCGCCGAACAGGTATATGAAGGGGCATTCCCATGATTCAATGGGGCGTATTGCTCTCGACGAGGTGTTGCGCCTGGCAAGTGTATAGTAGGGAGGAAGCTTGCGGGAGGGGAAGGTTATCCAACCGTCGCTGTTGACTGAGCGAGAATGCAGTGTGGACTCGAATACGAGTGCCTGGGCGTCGGTCACGAGCGGGAAGCCTTCGGGTAGTTGCATCAGAGTGGAGCATTCGCGCCAGGTGAGACCCATGTTGTACGAAATGTAGCTCTTTTCGTTCATCTCTCCCTTGTCGGTACGTCCGCCGAGTGCTATCAGTACCTGGTATCCGGTCACGCTCCAGTTGAGGGTGTTGGTGATGAACGACTGGTAGGGGAAAAGCGTTATGCCGGCCATGCCTGAAGGGAGGGGCGTTGTGGATATTTTGATCCATACCTTGCCGTCGTATCCCCATGTGGAGTCCACGTAGTTGCCATCGGCATCAATGCCTCCGAGTATGTAAAGCTGCGGATTGTCGCCCCACTGTGTGTCGAATGTCACAGGCTGCGAGGCATCTTTGACAGGGAATCCTGCTTTCACGGCTGTCTCTGTTGAGGCCGGATATGTGACGTGCTTGTATGTGCTGCCGTCAGACTTGAGTCCAAGCAGTGTGGAGCCATATCCGCCGATGATGTTGCTCCATGTCTCGCCTGTGGCTGTCCACGACAAGCCGTCGGTAGAGGAGTACAGTTTTCCGTCGGTCGATAGAATATACATTGCGTTGGTCGTGGAGGCCAGAGTATTGACATCCGGTGTGAATCCGAAGTTTACTGTAGACTTCTCCCAGGAGTCTTTATCGACGGGAGTTGCGGTAGATGCCATGCAGTACGATCCGGCTGCGGCTGTCAGGCAATATGCTTTTGAGTCAAGACGTATGGCGCGCTGTGCGTCGGGTGTGTTCAGGTTGGTTGGAAGCGCTGAATATGCCATATCTGTCCAGCACAGAGAGTCTGGCTTCATCTTATGCACGTTCACCTTTATAGTGTAGGTGCGCTCTGCATCGCCGTTGCCGGATACGATCAGGAATTTTACAGGTCCATGCGAGAAGTCGACAGAATCGGTCGAGCTGGTAAGGTAGTCTATCACCGAGTCGGTCTGTCCGGGGCGCGGGAAAGAAATCTCGGCGCGGGAGGCCGCGGAGTGGGTTATCTTGGGCACGAGACGGTCGATGCGAGTGCCGTAAGGCAGCGAGTCTGCATTGAATATCTGTGCGGTCTTGAGGTCGATGGAGAAGAATACCGAGTCCAGGGACACCAGCACAGAATCGTCCTGCGAGAGATAGAAGTCTGTGACCTGTGTGGAGTTGGACAGGATGGATTCTGTGTATATTTCGGAGTTGCTGTCGGAATTGCATCCGAAAATGCCTGAGAGGAGTCCGATAGTTCCGATCGTGATTGCAAGTTTCTTAAACATGTGTTGCGTCTGTGAGCTTGTAAGAGCATATTGTATGGTGCATAGCCGGGGGCTGCACACCTATTTCAAACCGCAAAGTTAAAACTTCGTGGTTTAATCGGCAAAGAGTTATGGACATTTAGGCCAAAAACGCCGATTTTTATAGGTTTTTAACGTGATTCTGAGATGCGTTTGCAAAGATTTGTATAATATTACCATCAATGACGCGCACGCTCGCCGGAGGTGCGGACAAGCGGGGTGCGTATATCGCATCGTGGCATGCAGCGGTCATCAACGGGTTTGTCTCCACACGCGCTTCATCCCATAATCCCTGGTCTATAAACGTATTCAGAAGTTCTGAGCCGCCTTCCACCATTACTGATATTATGCCTCGGTCGTAGAGGTTGCGGAGCAGTTTAGGCAGGCCTTCATCTTCGGGCCATTCTATGGTAGCGAGATTGTCGGGAAGATCGGTGCGCCCGGTATTGCCGCCGACATACAGGGCTTCGCTGAAGCCCTCGTCGCGGAAGAATAGCGAAGTGGCCGGTATACGTCCGCGCCTGTCGATGGTGATGCGCATAGGAGTGCGTCCCAAGGGCCACAGGCGCGAGTCGAGGCGTGGATTGTCGGCCAGTATTGTGCCGGACCCTGCGAGGATTGCCTGATAGGTGCTGCGTATGCGGTGTACTTCCATGCTGGATGCCTTGTTGGAGATGCAGAGTCTGCGGCCTTTTATTCCTATGATGCCATCTGAGGTCTGCGCCCACTTCAGCAGGATATATGGCCGCTTCAGGGTGTGTGCCGTGAAGAATCTGACATTCAGTTTGCGGCATTCATCCTCGAGTATTCCGCATGTGACCTCCCTGCCGGCTTCGCGCAGCATGGCTATTCCCCGTCCGCTAACCTTTGCAAACGGGTCGCCGCAGCCGATCACCACCCGGGGAATTCCGGTGTCGATAATCAGCTTGGCGCAAGGTGGCGTCTTACCATAATGGGCGCAAGGTTCGAGGGTTACGTAGATGGTGGATTCACTCAGCAGATGCTGGTCTGCCGCTGCCACAGAAGCAATGGCATTGACTTCCGCATGACCTTCGCCATAACGTCTGTGCCATCCTTCGCCTATGATTCTACCTGAGGGATCTGCGATCACAGCCCCTACCATCGGATTGCTCCACACCGTGCCTTCGCCGAGCCGGGCGAGTGCCAGCGCGCGCCGCATGTATCGTATGTCTGTATCTTGCATCTCTGAAATTTTCTGCATATGCAAAGATAAAGATTTTTGTGGGAAGTAGGTCGTTGTGCCGCGACAATTGTATTAATTTGACATTAGACACCTCGAAATATCACTTTATGGATATAAAACGTGTAGTTGTGGCATTTTTAACTAAAAATGTTTTTTTTGAATATCTAAAGTATCGCTTTTTTGAGTATTTTCGGACAAAATTAAAAAATGCCGTATGAGATTGCGGATAATTCCATATAATCATCCGGACGATATCACCAATTAATAATTATACTATGACAAATTCTTGTAAAACGACCCGGTGTGCATTTCTTGCCTATGGTCTTCCTTTTCTGACGTTCGTGGCGTTGCACATGATGACTGCGCTTTTCAGAATGGAGAACTTCAACTATGGCATAGTCAATAGTCTTGCTCTCTGCGAATTGGTGGCGGCTACGGCTTTCTTTATTGTTGCCTGCAGGTTTACAGAAGCGGCCCGTGCCAGCTCATGTAAGTCAAACAAATGGCTGCTGCTCGTGTCCATGATTTTAGGGTGCATCCTGCTTGAAATGTGTGTGGTTGTTCCGGGCAATCTTTCTTCAATGCCGCTGAAGTATTTCTGGGTGCTTGAGAAGTTGATGTGGTCTGTCTTTATCGTGGCAGGCTTTGCCTATGCTTATGTAGCCAAGGCTTATAAGACTATCTACATTGTAGTATACGTGCTGTTTGCTTTTTGGGCTATGTATCTCTTCGGATATTACGAAAATTTCTCTCCTGCAGCTGGTTTCTAAGGCTGATTGTGCTTTAGAATCCTTATAATGATCCTCCCTGCGCGTCTCACACAGACAGCGGGGAGGATTTGTTTATGGCGAAAGAATTGCATATTCGGCAGATTTGGTTTATCTTTGATACCTCAACAGACAACCCGACAATCCAAGTCATTTCTACAGTACTATGAAGTTGCTCAAGCTGCCATCCGGATTCGCTCATCAGGAGCGACTCGCTTTCTATCTGGCGATGGAGGAGTGGGCTGCGCGGACGCTTGCCGCAGAGGACTGGTTTTTCACTTGGCGCGTGTCCCCTACGGTTATAATTGGCCGTAATCAGCAGATAGATGTGGAGGTGGATCTCGACTATTGCCGCCAGCGGGGCATTGACCTATGCCGCAGGCGCAGTGGAGGTGGCTGTGTCTATGCCAACAAAGACAATATCATGATGTCGTGCATAATCACCGATGCGCGTGATGTGGCTACGGTATTCGCTGCCTTTTCGGCCCGTGTGGCAGATATGCTGCGTCGGTTGGGTCTGCCAGCCGAGGTGACAGGCCGTAACGATGTCACAATAGGAGGCCGCAAGGTTTCGGGTGGCGCTTTTTATCGTGTCGGCGACCGCAACATCGCACACAGCACAATGCTTTTCTCCACAGATATGGCCGATATGTTGCGTGCCATCACACCGTCCAGATCGAAACTGGAGTCCAAGCAGGTGAAGTCTGTGGAATCTCGCCTCACTACCATATCCGAGCATATTCCGCAGCTTTCGATAGAGAGTTTCAACCGTCATATAGAAAGCACGATGGCAACCGGCGGATCATATACTCTCAGCGAAAGCGATATTGCTGAGGTGCGTAGTATCGAGAATGCATATTATGCCGATGAATGGCTCTACGGCACACGCAGAGGCGTGACGACCAAATCCCGGAAGCGGATCGAGGGAGTAGGGGAAATCGCCGTCGGTGTGAGTCTTGAAAGAGATTCCGGTAGGGTGCGCGACATCGGCCTGCAAGGCGACTTTTTTGCTCTCACCGACATTGATGCCGCACTGTTGAGCCATCTTCGGGGCGTGGACTTCTCACGCGAGGCATTTGCAGAGGTTCTGCGTGTCCACAATCCGGGCAGGGCTGTGGCCAACCTCACTGCCGGGGATCTTCTGGATGTAATCTTTGAAAATCAGATAACTTAACAATCTACCATGAAAGAAATGAAAAAGACCTGTTTGCACGACAGACACGTGGCTCTCGGAGCTATGATGAGCCCGTTCGGAGGCTTCGATATGCCTATCCAATACGCAGGCATAGTGGAGGAGCATAATGCGGTGCGCCGCAGATGCGGGGTATTCGACGTCAGCCACATGGGTGAGGTCAGGATCACCGGACGGGATGCGGAAAAATTTGTGAACCATATATTTACCAACGACATAGCCGGAGCGCCTCAGGGAAAGATATTCTACGGAATGATGCTCAACGCACATGGCGGTGTGGTGGATGACCTTCTTGTATACAAATACTCGGACACTGAATATTTTCTGGTGATAAATGCCTCCAATATTGATAAGGATGTGGCCTGGATCAAATCCAACACCGATGGCTTTGATGTGGAGGTCGAGGACGAGAGCGATGTATACAGCGAACTTGCTGTGCAAGGTCCTGAAGCCGAGCGTATAATGAGGGAAGTACTTGGACTGGAGGTCGGACACCTCGGGTTCTATACGTTCGAAGAATTTGCCAAGTATGATGGCGATCCGGCTGTGATAGTGAGCCGTACGGGATACACCGGTGAGGATGGATTCGAGATATATGCATCGGACGATGTGATAGAATCGTGTTGGGATGCCCTGATTGATGCCGGAGTTCAGCCCTGTGGTCTCGGATGCCGCGACACTCTGCGTTTCGAAGCCGGACTTCCGCTTTACGGCGATGAACTGTCGGAAGATGTGACTCCGCTCGAAGCTTCGCTCTCCATGTTTGTGAAGCTCGATAAGGACGGTTTCATAGGACGTGATGCTTTGATGGCACTGAAATCCGCCGGTGTGCCGCGAAAGACCGTGGGTCTTGAGGTGGAAGGCCAGGCTATACCGCGCCACGGATATGAAGTGCTCGACGAAGCCGGAAACAAGGTAGGTACAGTCACTACGGGCTACCATAGTATCACACTCGGACGCAATCTCGCGATGGCGCTTGTCGACAGTTCGTGTGCGGCTCTTGGCACAAGACTCAATGTGCGTGTGCGCCGCAAGATCTTCCCTGCAACAGTTGTGAAGAAACGGTTCTACACACCGAATTATAAGAAATAATCAAAAAACATATAAAACTACACCCTAAAACAGAAATTATCATGATTTACTATCTTCCGACCCATGAATACGCCCGCGTTGAGGGCAATATAGCCTATGTAGGAATCTCTGAATATGCAGCCCGTCAGCTTGGTAATGTCGTTTATGTAGATATGCCTGAGGTAGGCGACGATGTGGAGGCCGGCGAGGATTTCGGCGCTATTGAGAGTGTCAAGGCCGCCAGCGATCTTTTTGCCCCGGTAAGCGGTGCTGTGGTGGAAGTGAATGAGCATCTGATCGACAATCCGCGTCTGGTGAATGAGAATCCTATGGAAAACTGGATTGTGAAGATCGAGATGTCCGATCCTGCTGAGTTGGAATCGTTGATGGACGAGGCAGCCTACAAGGCTCATTGCGAATCTGAAAACCATTGACGCAATATGAGTTGGCATCAATATCTGCCCCATACACCCGAAGACATAGCCGCTATGCTGGAAAGGTGTGGAGTGTCTTCGGTTGAGGACCTCTATGCCGATGTCCCGGAGGAACTGAGAATCCGCGGACGCTATGAGCTTCCAGAAGGTATAAGCGAGAAGGAGATACGCGACTTTTTTGCCGAAGCTGAGGCGGAATGCCGTGATCTGACATGCTTTGCAGGAGCGGGTGTATATCACCATTATGTCCCGGCCGTGATACCCTCATTGCTGTCGAGATCGGAATATCTTACGGCATACACGCCTTATCAGCCTGAAATCTCGCAGGGTACGCTGCAGTATATATTTGAATATCAGACCATGATGGCGTCGCTTACCGGTCTGGAAGTGTCGAATGCTTCGATGTACGACGGTACGACGGCTACTGCCGAAGCTATGCTTATGGCAGTGGCGGCCTCGCGCAAACGCAACCGTGTGCTTATCTCCGCTACGGTGAATCCTTCTGTTAGGAGGGTTGTGGCTACATATGCGCGCTATCATAAGGTTCGTCTTGAAGTTATTCCTGCTACAGATGGTGGAGTCACCGACCGCACAGCTCTGTCGGCCATGCTCGCTGACGGGGATGTGGCCGGAGTGATCGTGGCTACACCTAATTACTATGGCATTGTGGAAGATTACACCGGTCTGGCTGAGGAAATACATGCTGCGAAATCGCTGATGATTGTGAATTGCAATCCGTCGGTGCTTGCCGTAGTGCGCACTCCCGGTGAATGGGGGGCTGACATTGCTGCAGGTGATGCTCAGTCTCTCGGCATGCCTATGAATTATGGAGGACCGTATCTTGGCTTCCTTTGCTCCACGAAAGCATTGATGCGAAAAATGCCGGGCAGAATTGTAGGCGCTACTACGGACGATGCCGGCCAAAGGGTTTTTGTCCTAACGCTACAGGCGCGTGAGCAGCATATACGTCGCGAAAAAGCTACCAGCAACATATGTTCCAATCAGGGTCTGATGGCTCTGTATGCGACCATATACCTGTCGGTCATGGGCAATGCCGGTCTGCGGAAGATCAATGACACGGGCAATGCCGGCGCGCACTATCTGTGCCGGCAGTTGGAATCTACAGGTCGTATGGTGCAGGCTTTCCCGGATGGCGTTTTTGTAAATGAATTTGCCATGAAGGCTGTAGACATAAATCTCGATGCTCTGATGGAGAAGTGTGTGGAATGTGGAATCCTGCCGGGCGTGAGGATTTCTGAAGACATGCTGTTGATTGCCGTGACTGAGATGCAGACCAAAGCCCAGATGGATAAGTTAGTTGAAATTGTAAGAAATTTAGAGAATCCGGAAAACCACGCATGCCATGAACCGAGAACTATATAAACCTCTGATATTTGAATTTTCGCGTTCGGGAAGGCGCGGATTCTCACTTCCGTCCAACGGCCTTGAGGACCATAAGCGTGAACTGCCGGAGGTATTGTGCAGGCAGACTGAGGCACTACTTCCCGAAGTGGATGAGCCGACGGTCGTGAGGCATTATACGAACCAGAGTACAAATAATTTCGGAGTAGATACCGGTTTCTATCCTCTTGGTTCGTGTACGATGAAATACAACCCCAAGATCAATGAGGAAATGGCGGCCTCGGCTGTTATAGCCGGGCTGCATCCCTCGCAGCCGGTGTCCACAACCCAGGGAGCGCTGCGTATCTACCACACTCTCGCGAGATACCTGAGCGAGATAGGTGGAATGTCGGAATTCACGCTCAATCCGTATGCAGGTGCGCATGGCGAGCTTACCGGTCTGATGGTCATTCATGCCTACCATGACTCGCGCGGAGACACTGCCCGCGATAAGGTCATAGTACCGGACTCGGCACATGGCACTAATCCCGCCTCAGCGGCTGTGGCAGGCTATAAGATACTTGAGGTGAAAAGCTTGCCCGACGGCACAGTGGATGTAGCGGATCTCCGCAGCAAACTTGACGATACTGTGGCGGCGGTCATGATGACAAATCCGAATACAGTGGGGATGTTTGAAAAGAACATACCCGAGATAGCCGCTATGGTCCATGAGGCCGGTGCGTTGCTATACTATGACGGTGCAAACCTGAATCCGATGCTTGGAGTGGCACGTCCCGGCGACATGGGATTCGATGTCATGCACATCAATCTGCACAAGACGTTCTCTACGCCCCACGGCGGTGGTGGTCCGGGTGCAGGTCCGGTTGGAGTAAGGTCGGGTTTAGAGGAATTCCTGCCTTCCCCAAGGGTTATGATGGACCCGGACGGACGTTTTTACGTAGACAGCCCCGGGACGTCGCTTGGCTTCGTGTCCGGTTGGATAGGTAATTTTACTGTGCTGATCCGTGCATTGAGCTATATATTGTCGTTGGGCACTGACGGGCTGATGAAGGTTGGCCCACTTGCCACCCTTAATGCAAACTATGTGATGAATGCACTCTCGGATCTGTATTTATTGCCTGTACCGGGTCCATGCAAGCATGAGTTTGTCTTCGACGGACTGCGCGACAAGAGTACCGGAGTCACAACGTTCAATATAGCCAAGCGTCTGCTCGACTATGGCTTCCATGCGCCTACCATATATTTCCCGCTGCTTTTCCATGAATCGCTGATGATCGAGCCTACTGAGACTGAATCTGTCGAGACGCTCGATCGCTTCATCGCGACTATGCGCGACATAGCGCGCGAGGCTGCTGAAACTCCCGAAGTGGTCAGGAACGCACCTCACAACACACCGGTAAGACACCCCGACGATACGGAGGCGGCCCTGCATCCGGTCGTTACTTTTATGGATCTTAAAAAGGAAGAATCATGATTGCGGATCACCATTCCGATGTGCTGATTATAGGTGCTGGCCCCGGTGGTTATGAGACAGCCGCCGCGGCCGCCTCATCAGGCCTTTCTGTACGCATTATCGAACGGGATGAACTTGGGGGCACGTGTCTTAACCGAGGATGCATACCCACAAAATGCCTATGCAGAAGTGCGGAGGTTGTATCGGTTGTGTCGGACGCCTGTTCGTATGGCGTGGAAGTTCAAGGTTATACGTTGGACTATGGCCGGGCGGTGTCGAGAATGCGCAGCACAGTGGCAACACTTCGCGAAGGCGTAGCTGCTGCTCTCAGTGGCGTTGATGTCATTAAGGCTGAGGCTTCTTTTGTAGCACCCGGAATGGTAGCGGCCGGAGACAAGGTATATACTGCCGGCAAGATTATAATCGCTACAGGTTCAAGGCCGGCAATTCCGCGCATTGAGGGGGCTGAATATACCGTGACGAGCGACGATGTGTTGTCGGCGGAGTCATTGCCCGGCAATGCCGTGATCATCGGAGGTGGTGTTATCGGTATGGAACTGGCATGCATCATGGCGGCATTCGGCACTAAAGTCAGTGTGCTGGAATACTGTAAAGAGATATTGCCGGCTTTCGACAAGGACATCTCCAAGCGGCTGCGCAGCATCATCGGGCAAAAGGCAGGAATCGACATTGTGACAGGAGCAAAAGTCGCGTCGGTGTCGAGATCGCCGGAGGGCAGTTTCAATGTGACATTCGAGACTAAGCGCGGGTCTGAGGCGCTAACGACTGATATGGTGGTAATGGCAACCGGGCGTCGGCCTGTAATCCCCGAGGGTTGCGCTGAGGCCGGTATTGAAGTTGGCCCGGCAGGAATTGTCACCGGCGATAATATGGAGACTACAGCATCCGGAGTATATGCGATAGGAGATTGCAACGGCCGGTGCATGCTCGCTCATGCCGCTTCGGCGCAGGGGCGTATTGTGTTGGGTCTCGATGTTGTTCCTGACGTGATTCCGGCGGCAGTGTTCACATCTCCGGAAGCGGCTATGGTTGGTCTGACGGAAGCGCAATGCAAAGACGCCGGATTGGACTACGCCGTGGGCAAGTCGATGTTCGGAGCAAACGGTAAGGCTGTGGCTATGGGCGAACCTGTAGGTATGGTGAAGATGATATGCCGCAGAGACACCGGACTGCTTATCGGCGTTCATATTCTCGGCCCGCATGCGTCCGATCTGATTCAGGAAGCTGCCACAGTGATGGCATCCGGTCTTGGTGTGGATGCGATTGCAAGAGCTATACACGCGCATCCAACACTTGGCGAAGCCGTGGCTATGGCGGCGATGAATCTTAAAATGAAATTGTAGAATACATTATAGAAAGAGAATGAGAAATCATGTACTTGCGGCTTTGTCCGCTCTTGCCCTGTCGTTCACCTGTGCGGCACGTCCGCCGCAACCGGCTGCGGCGGAATGGGGTGTCGATCTGGTGGGAAATGCGTCGAGTGGCGACTTCGCTCCGTATTTCATCGGTTCAAACAACTATGCTCTGACGCCGGGCAAGGCCCAGGCCCTGACAGTGGCGCGTATTTTCCGCTCCATGTCGGACAGCACACGTTGGGATTTCGGCTATGGCGCTGAATTGTCGGGCGGTTACTCGTCGTCCAACGACTATATGAGATATGATGAGCCTTCCCAGACATGGAGCAGTCATGGTATACGCCCGTCGGCCGTCCAGTTGCGCCAACTCTATGGAGAGGCACGCTACAGAAGCCTGTTCATTACTGTGGGACTGAAGCAATGGTCATCGCCTGTGGTGAATACCGAACTTGCATTGGGCGACTTTATCGAGGGCTGCAATGCACGCCCTGTGCCTCAGGTAAGGATCGGTTTCAATGATTTTCAGGATATACCGTATACCAAGCATTTCCTTCAGGTGGAAGGTGTTGTAGCTTTCGGTAAGTTCACCGATAATGATTACTATACCGATCACTTCAACTATTACGACGGACATATCTGTCTGGGTAGTTATTATCACTACAAGCGTTTGTATTTCCGCACAAGGCCGTCGGAGCGGTTCTCTCTTACTTTCGGTGCGCAGAGCGCATCGCAGTTCGGTGGCACAACCTACATGTACAGCCGTGGTAAACTTTGGAAAACCGAGCCGCATAAGAAAGATTTCAAGACAGTGATGGAAGTGCTGTTCCCACCGTTGGGTTATGGTGGTGAAGCATATTTTACGGGAAATACTCTCGGTAGTTTCGACTTCCGTGCCCGCTACAGATTGCGTGGCGGTGACGAGATCATCGGCTATCTGCTTTGGCCCTGGGAAGACGGCTCAGGCTGCGGTAAACTTAATGGCTGGGATGGAGTCTGGGGTCTGGAGTGGCGTCCGAGAAATAGATCCGGAATTGTGACCGGAGCTGTTATCGAGTATCTTGATTTCCGCAATCAGGGAGGCCCTATACATTGGGCGATCCACGACCATCCGGGTACGAGTCTGCAAGTCGAGGCATCGGGTAATGACGACTATTATAATAACGTGACATATAATTCGTATATTAATTACGGTATGTCGATGGGTACACCATTTCTGATGTCTCCATATTATAATACGGACGGATTGCTTTCGTTCATGCACAACAGGGCGCAGGGTGTCCATGCCGCCGTAATGGGATGTCTGACGCAAACGCTGGGCTATAAGGCCAAGTTTTCTTACGAGAAAGCGTGGGGATCGGGCTATGTCCCTACCTCGCACTCGCTACACTGTGTGTCAGTAATGGCCGAGGCGGACTATGATGCAGCCCGCTTGCTCGATGGCCTTAGCCTGAAAGCGGTAGTCGCTCTCGACCGTGGTACACTGCGGGGAAATAATTTTGGCGCAATGCTCACTGTAAGCTATAAAGGTAATTTGAAATTCTAAACAGGTATGAAGATACGCATTCTATATTTCGTGCTGCTTGTGGCTGCTCTCTGCGGCTGCACGCAGAACGACGGCATGATAGGCAGTTGGTTCGGGACATGGGCTCTCGACCGGATAGAGATCGATGGCACAGAAGTAGAACCGGATGGTGGAGGAGATACTTTCTTCTCTTTCCATACGTCTGTGATCAGGATATGCCGGGTCAAGGACCGCATTGTCGTTGACGAGCGTTTCGGTACATGGGACAGCAAAGATGGCTATCTGACACTCGACTTCAGTCATCACGACGACCTTGCACCGGAGCCTGGAACGTCGCAGTATGAGCCACCGCGTTGGATATATTTCACAGACCTTGTGCAGCGTATGTGGATGGCAGAAAAAACTGGACGTAAAATGATCCTCGAATACGGCGACCATACCTACTACCTGCGCAAGACTTACTGATATCTCCTGAGCCTGCTGTTTTGCCGTCCTCCATATAAGACATATTTGTGCAAAAAAAATAAGAGCTTGTTCAACATATACTGTTTTACAAGCTCTTGTTTTGTTAGAAAGATCTCAGTCTCTCACAAGCATTCCTGAAGCCACAGCCTCAGCGGCGTTGTCTCCTTTTGTCGCACGTATAATCTCTATTGCGAAAGGCAGAGTTGTGCCTGGGCCTTCGGAAGTGATAAGGTTTGATTCGGTAACAACGGTCTGTCTTACATATTCTCCGCCGTTGGAATTTATGGCGTCACCAAGACCGGGATAGCATGTGGCTTTCTTCCCTTTTAGTACACCGAGAGGAGCAAGAACTACGGCAGGTCCGGCGCAAATGGAGGCTATTCGGCCGTTTTTCCGGTAATGAGCCATTATCATATCCTTCACATTATTGTCGGCAAACAGATTTTGTGCCCCAGGATCTCCTCCCGGGATAATCAGCCAATCGGCATCATCGGTATTGACCTCGGATATCAGTGAGTCGGCCAAAAGTGTCTGGCCGGTTGCTCCTTTTATCTGGAGGCTATCTGATACCGCTACTGTTGTTACTGGGATATTTGCTCTCCTGAGAGCATTGACTGTTGCTGTTGCCTCAACTTCCTCCACGCCCGGTGCGAGGAAGATATACGATGTCTGCGCCTTCATAAACATTGTTCCTGAGATAATTAAAAGTGTAGATAATACACTTCTTAAAATTGATTTTGACATATTGTTAAGTTCTGTTTCTGTCGTAGTGATTTATTAACTACGTCTTATGTAAAGAACTATTGATGTCCTGAAATGTTCAGATGGCTTCAGTACATCAAATACATCAGAATGAATTATAATGGACCTTGGCAGAAGACCACTTGTCCTTAGGTGTCGCAGGCTGCGACGGATATCCGAAAGCAATCACATTCAAAGGTGTCAGACCGGCAGGTAAATTCAGTATATCGCGCAGCCGGGTTTCGCGGTCTTTAAGAGGATAGATGCCACACCATACACCACCTAAACCAAGTGCGTGGGCAGCCAGAAGCATGTTTTCAGACGCTGCGGAGCAATCCTGCACCCAGAAGCCTCCGTCTGGCGTGTCGCCTTTGAACAGATTGTCCATGTCGCCGCAGACAACCACAGCGAAACTGCAATGCTCCACCATCTTGGCGTATTCAAATGCCGAGGATATTGAATCTTTAAGATTCTGCTCCGTCACGACAACGAATTGCCAGGGCTGCTGGTTGGCGGCGGTTGGGGCTGCCATACCGGCTC
>OFGR01000711.1_pt1 | contig 31643 bp, 27 predicted proteins | sample 1521811 | NCBI WGS metagenome assembly OFGR01 (sample SAMEA3504098, study PRJEB24116) | mouse gut metagenome | biome: mouse gut; feature: mouse-associated habitat; material: faeces | place: Denmark | collected 2011
CTTACAGCGACAGTTTTATTATTTTGTCTGTCTACTATAAGGGGAGCATATCATTATTTCACAAATTCATCGGCTCTGCGTCTGTGCGTCTGGCTCTTTCATAACAACTACTTTTAATGATTTTACATTGATTAAACTTTCTTGCCTGCATTTCGGGCAATACAGAGGGAAGTTCTTTATTTCTGTATCTTCCCTTATTTTCATGCGTGTCTTATTATCGCATATAGGGCAAAATATCCAATGATACTGTTCCATATCTTTCTACACTCCAAAACTATTTTACAATTACTGTTCCGCTGTTGCTCATGATAGATAAACTGTTTTCTCCCTTTCCGATGCTCCCATCCTTGCATCCGTCCGTATCGGTACTGAATTCCGCATTTTTAAGCTGTACGGTTACATCGTCCGAACCACTGGATATATGGCAGGATAAATTATCTGGCATCGCTTCATGGGTCAATGATATATCTCCCGAACCTGTTTCTACAGACAGGGAATCATAGCCGTTTATGTTGCTTATATTCACTTCGCCAGAATCTGTCGAAACAGCGGTCTTTCCAATAACTGTATTTTTCATGGTAACATATGCGGATTCTGTATTGATATTAGAATCCGTGAATGAAGCGTCTGTTATTTTAATATCGCCTGAAAGAGATTTTATTTTTGCGCTTTCAGCTATGAAATCAGACATCGTTATATAGCCAGACTGGTTGTTCAAGGACAAAGTGGAAATGCTGACCGCTTCCAACTCCATCTCTCCCGAACCATTGTTAATGGCTAAGGAAAAAGCATTATCTTTAGGAATATACAATATTATCTTCCCTGCTTCGCCAAATGAGAATTGCTCCGCCAGATTTTTGTCCGTATCATCATCCTGCTGTACCATTAGTTTTCCATCTTTCTGCACAACCTGCATATCACGGTCATCTTCGACTTTTCCCTCGCAGGCTATGTGTACTTTGTCATCGCTGGAAGCCATCACTTTTAAATTCCAAGAGGAAATATCCAATACAATTTCTGAAATACCTTCCGCCGAAAATTCCTCGTTAGAATCTATTTTTTCTTTATTCCCGCATCCGCATATGCCAAAAGCTATCACTAAAATCCCCGCTAACAGTATTCTTTTCATATTCATAACCCCGCCCCCTACATTAAATCTTTGCTTTCCACATTTACGATTGACAAAGCGGCAAAAAGCAAAGAAATAGCCGTCAAAATAATGGGAAATACTGCGTTGCCTGCCATTGTGAAATCGCCAATGTTCGCCTGTGTGAGAAAAATCAGCAAAAATGAAGTGACAATCGTTGCTTTTGAAGATTTTAAAGCCATCCCGACAAACAGGGCAATAAAGCTCATGCTGACGATTACCACTGATTTTAGTATCAGTTGTATATAAAATGACAGGCTGCCTATTGAAAAATCAACAGCAAAGGATGACTGCATAAATTTTGCCCCAAAGAACACGCACATATAAATCGCCAGTTTTGTTAAAATGAGTGCGGCAAAATTAAAAGTCCAGACCGCAATCATTTGGGAAGCTAAGATTTTCTGCCGCTTAATAGGGTAGGAAAACATCAGATTCATGGTCTTGTTTTTGTATGCGCTTACAATAAAGGATGCCAACATTACACTGGTGTAAATAAGAAAAGCCATGCTGGTAAATAATTCGATAGGAGCGGAGATTACATCTGTCCCAGGCGCAGCATCCAGTGTCCCGTCTGGGTCGTTGGCAATGCCCAAAAACGCTAACGCAAAGACAAATAAGCCAAGCAGAGCCGCCATAATGATTACGCCCCCTAAATATTTCCCGATATTATTCTTTTTCCATTCAAGTCTGACAAGCTTTAACATGATTTTCCCACCTCCGATGTGATTTTTAAGAAATAGTCCTCCAATGTTTCGGTATGTTGGCTGATGGAAGCAATCTCTACATCATTTGCCATCAATTCCCTCGAAATCTTTTGTGTGGTGACACCCTGCTCATAAATACGAATCCCCGAATCGTTTACGATTTTAAAATTACTTAACTGCATTTTTTCAGCTAAAACATACGCCGCTTTCTTTGTATCCTCTACGGCAAGTTCAATATACGCCGTATTTGTTTCTGCAATTTCTTTCATGGATATTTCTTTCATCATCTTTCCATGATGGATAACGCCAACCGTATCGGCAATACTTTCTATCTCTGGGAGAAGATGACTGGATATCATAAGCGTCATGCCATACTCGGTACATAGCATCCGAAACAAATCTCTGATTTGCTTCATTCCTGCGGGGTCTAAACCGTTTGTCGGCTCGTCAAGGATAACTAACTCTGGCTTGCACAATATGGCACGGGCAATCCCCAGACGCTGCTTCATTCCTAAAGAATAGCTGCCCGCAGGCTTATCCGCCGCATCAGAAAGCCCAAGCATCTGAAGAGCTTCCTCCACGCTGCCCTTGTTGTAATACCCCATATACTCACAATGAAGCTGTAAGTTGTCCTTTCCGCTCATATGGTCATAAAATGTAGGAAATTCAATGATGCTTCCCATACGCTTCAGCACCTCGTAAGAAGTTTTTTCCAATGCTTTCCCAAACAGCGCAACCGTGCCGCTTGTCGGTTTCCAAAGGTTGGTAAGCATCTTCATCACCGTGGTTTTTCCTGCCCCGTTCGGTCCTAAAAATCCATATACCTCACCTTTCTTTACATGGATATTCACATCTGTGACTAACTGTTTTCCATCTATCGTTTTGCTTAGATGGCTTGTTTGCAAAATATAAGACATTTTTTGCCTCCTTTCCTTAGTAACGCCTTTCTCGGACGTAGCAATACGCCCAAAGGTGTTTTATGAATATCATTATAGCGATATAGATTTTCAAAACTCTTGACTAATTCTTACGAATTTCTTTCGCAGGGAATTTAATAAGTTATTTTTTTGAGGCTTACTGTAAAAGTTGTTTTGACATTCGGTATGCTGTCTAAAAATATATCGCCCTCTAATTGCTTTGCAAGATTCTTCGCAATCGTTAAGCCTAATCCGTTCCCTTGTATTTCCCTGTTTCTGGAATCTTCCATTGTATAGAGCCTGTCAAACACATTCGATGCAAATTCCTGTTCAATCCCTTTCCCTTTATCAACCACATCAATATATACATTGCTCTTGTCTTGACGCAAAAAAACTCCTAAATATTTTCCGTCGGAGCCGTAGCGTATTACATTTGACAATAAATTGTATAAAATCCTTTGCAGGGCTTCTTTCTCCCCCTGCACAAAAATAGCTGTTTCTGGAATAAACAAATCAACATCAAAATCTTTCTGCAATAAAATATCATAAAACTCCAAAACATTCTCCCTGCATATCTCGTTGATATTGACTTTGCCAAGATTTATATTTGTATCGCCAGATTCCAGTTTTGCTAATGTAAAAAACTGATTGATAAGATTCATAACTTGATTCGCTTTTGTTTCTACTTTTTTCAACATCTCATTATCTGCATGGTTCAAACGCATAATTTCCAGATAACCCAATATGACCGTTAGAGGTGTTTTTATGTCATGGGAGATATTCGCCAACATCTTTTTAGATGAAATTTCTTCCCTTTTAAAATCTGCCCTTATTTTTTGGCGGTCTATCAGCAGGCGGTTGATTTGTCCCCCTAATTCCATCAAAACAGGGTTATCCGTAAATACCATTACTTTCTCGTCACTTCCAGTTTCTAAAATTTCCTCCAACTTTTTATTCATCCTTTTTATCTTTGCCTGTATTCCCCTGCCAAAAATAAAACGCTGGTATAAAACCACAAGGAATAATAAGCAGACAACAACTGCCAAAAAGAATATGATTGTTTTATCGCTCATCATTTCACTCCCCCAATTTGTATCCGATTCCCCATACCGTAATCACATACTGCGGTTCACGGGGATTATCTTCTATTTTATTCCTCAATCTGCTGATATGGACATTGACAGCATTTTCATCACCATAATAGGTATCATTCCAGACAAGGGAGTAAATCTGTTCTTTCGTATATACTTTCTTTGGATTCTGCAATAACAGCTTTAAAATTTCAAATTCTTTTGATGTAAGCTCTATTTTACAGCCGTTTTTTGTTACAGAATACTCATTCAGATTCATGACAAGGTTTCCCGTTTGAAGTATTGGCTGCTGTTCTGTGGCACTTGCAGCATACTGTGTAGTTCTTCGGATATTTGCTTTTATCCTTGCCAATACTTCTGTGACGGAAAACGGTTTCGTTATATAATCATCTGCTCCCAAACCTAAACCAAGCGTTTTATCAGAATCGGTATCTTTTGCCGAGATAATAATAATCGGGACAGTGCTGTTTTCTCTGATTTTTTCCATGACTTCGATTCCGCTTATCTGAGGAATCATCAAATCAAGCAAAACCAGACTGAAACTATCCGAAAAGAACCTGTCAAGGGCACTTTTGCCATCATACGCTGTAATTACCTCAAATTTCTCTGTGGTCAAAAAATTCTTTAGCATGGTACTGATTTCCATATCATCTTCAACCAATAAAATCTTACTCATTGTCCGATTCCTCCTTATCTCTTTTCTTAAAACGCCCATCTTTTGGCTTTGATGCAGTCTTTGGAATCAGCCACACATTGCTGATTCGCATTACATCGGGGATTCTGTTTGTAGCACATAATACCTGTATTCTCCGTTCGGACAATCCCCATTTTTCAGCCGCTTCTTTTACATTCATGTAATCAAACATTGAAATAACCTCCTTCATAACTGATATTATAATGCGTCAAAACGAATAATACAATCAAGAAAATGATTCCATGAACAAGAATCGTTCCTCATTAAAATACGGCAGGATTTTTGATATTGATATCCTACCGTTTCTTCACTAATTATAAATAATTTCCTTGTTCACAGTCTCCCTTGCACAAGCCCTTATGTTATTTAAGTGTTGTACCCATTCTAAGGCGTTTTCTTCCTTTAGGCGTTCCGTTATGCCCTGTGCCTGTTTCATGCTCTCTATGAGCCTTTCAAAGCGTTCCTGCGCCTGCCTGTCGATGTCGGCAAGGTATGTATTCAGTCTGCCGCTTGTGAGAAGATTGGTGTATGTAACCTTGCGGTACTGCTTCAGATAGTCCAGATGCCGTTGCCCCCATGTGCCTATCGGCTGTTCTTCTTCGGCTGGTAAAGCTATGCACGGTATTAGATAATCTCCCTGTCGTTCGTATTTTCCACCCAGTTCCTCAAAAATCGTCTTTGCCATTGTCTGTTACCTCCACTTTCTTTTTTATTTTGAATGTCCGCAAAATCCGTCCTACATCACGGGGGTGCCAGGGGCAATCCAAATCATGTAAAGCTATGAGCCTGTCCTGCACGTTGGTCCCCGCGCCCATTTTCTGAGTGGAACCAATTAAAACACGCACCTGTCCAGAGCGGACTTTTGCGAACAGCTCTTTCTTTTGTATGTCCGTCTTGGCACTATGTATAAAAGCAACCTGTTCCGGGGCCATGCCGCCAGAAATCAGTTTCCTTCGGATGTCGTCATAGATATTTGTAAACGGAGCATCTTCAGAACCGTCATTTGGTTTTCCAGATGGCGTCGCAATGTCGCAGAACACCAGCTGCGTTAATTTTTCTGTATCACCTTCCTTCCATATCTTTAAAATATTTGACACGCATTTATTCACTTTCGTTTCCGGCTCATCCGGCAGCATGGGGTTAATGATACGCTGGTCAAGCCCCAGCTTCCGCCCGTCTGATGTGATGCGCAATACCGATAGGTAACGGTCTGAACTGGCTTTACAGTTCTCGCCGCTTTCCCCCGGTTCGCACCGTGCATGACAGTTTCCCATCACACGGCGCTCCATCAATAATTAGATTGCAATAGTATTATCCAAAGAACTTATTTCTGTGTTTCCAGCTAAGTTTCTCAACTCATTCAGTTTGCGTAAATCTATGGTGTCTTTGTATTCGGAAATATACTGTGATATTGTGTCCTGCTTTGTCGCATGGATTAGCCTATGGATGTCCTCATGCACGATTACCAGATTTCTATATTCATCTGTACCGCCTTGACAGCGTGGGGTTTTATGGTGGCAGTGGATGTCGCTGTATTCCAGTTTTATCCCTGTTACTGCACATTTCCCATACTGCCCGGCATAAAGTGAAATCCTGTTGTCCGCATACTGTATGCTCCTGTTGCTGACAGGGTTCTGCATGAGTTCCAACAGCGTAAAGGTGTCTATCCCTAAATTATTGTGGATTTCAGCACGCCCTTCCGCTGTGTATTTATTGACAGACTTTTTCTTACACTTAGGGATTTTGTTCTGTACATACCCAACCGGGGCTACTGCATAGCCGCTTATAAATCGGATTTGCTCGCTTTTCCCATAGTTCATTTTCACAGCTTTTGATATGTTCGGCACTCTCTTTTTCCGCTTTTTATAATACTTCACGGATTTATAGTTTTTCCTCATACGGTTCTTAAACACAGCCGTTGTCTGGAACGCTATCTTCCGGCAGTCAAGGCATATCCGGGTAGCTGTTTTATAATAATTGTGTATGCCCATGACTTTTGAGTTGTAGTTCTGTATCATCTTATACTGCTCTTTGCCGCTGTCCGGCTTCTGTATGCGCTTTATCTGCTCCACCAGCTTCTTTGCCGCTTTCTTTACAGCCTTATCGCTCATACTGCTGACAACGGTGTATTTATTCCTTTTCCGATGAACCTTTAACTTGAACCCAAGAAAGTCCGAATAGTGTTTCCGCAAATTTACAATCTTTGATTTTTCAGATGAAATGTCCAGTTTCAGCCGTTCTTTCAGCCAGCCTTTCACCGCATGGAATGTCCTGACGGCGGCGTCATAACTCCTGCAAAAGATTTTGAAGTCGTCCGCATACCGCACAATCCGCATTTCCTTTACATTGGTTTTCTTTAATGCTTCCATTGCGCCGCTCCTGCTTACCGTGCCGTTTTGGGAAGTGGTTGTATAGTATTCATACCTTGTCGGCATGTTTTCCCAGTTGCTGCTGACCCACCAGTCCAGTTCATTCAGCGCGATATTGGACAGCAGCGGCGACAAAATGCCGCCCTGCGGTGTTCCTTTCATCGGATAATAAACCGTCTTGTCCGGCATTTTAACCGGGGCTTTTAACATCTTCCTTATAATCACCAATAACTGTTTGTCCTGTATCCCCATTGTCCAAATCTGCTTTAACAGCTTTGAATGGTTGACGTTATCGAAAAATCCCTGTATGTCTATATCCACACAGTAATGCAGGTTGGATAACTGCATATTCCTGTGCGTTTGGGCGATAGCATGTTCCACACTCCTGTTTGGGCGGAACCCATAGCTGTGTTCATAAAACTTTGCTTCACAGATTGGCTCCAAAACCTGCAAGATACATTGCTGTATCAGGCGGTCATACATTGCGGGGATTCCAAGCGGCCTTGTTTTGTCGCTCCCTTCTTTTGGGATTTCTACCCTTTTTACTGCTTTTGGCTGGTAATCCTTAAATTTACGCTGGATAATCTGCACGAACTCGCTTACTTCGATTCGCTCAATATCTTTGATATTCATATCGTCTGTGCCATACGTTTTACTCCCGGCATTGTCTTTGATGTTCCTATACGCAAGTTTTATATTGTTTTCACAAGTGATATACTGCATTAGGTTCCTGAATTTCCCGCCGTCTTTGCTCTTTTGGTACAGCCCGTCATAAATATCCTGCATATCGTAGTATTCGTTGTGCCTTAGCTTCTTGTTTTTCAGTTTCTTTGTCATAGAACATCACTCCTTTCGGAGCAAACTTTTTGTCTTGCTCGAACCTATGGTGATAATTCCTATTGCAAATCTGACTACTGACTGGAGGCTATCCCTCCTCACGCCTTATTATTGCGTGTATCATCAGTACTGTGCCTCCACTTTCATCACCCGCAAAGACGCTTATATGATTCGTCATCACCACCTGCAAATGGGCAGGCGTCGGGTAACTTACTACGTTCCGATAATCTTATCCCAATCCCTGAAAAAAAAAACTTCAAGGATTTCAATATAGTTTTAGGTTCTGCTTTAAGCCTGCCAGCTTGATGCCGCCTGTAACGGCATAAGGTATTTCATAACATGCACTTTTACTTTACCTCACTGGCTCCACGCCCGTGGAATAGACATTTCTATCTATGCGACATATAGACTTGTACGTTCGCAGATATGTCAGTCTTTTCAGACATTCTAACCATGACTATATATAGACCTCCGACCTGTCATATACAGCCGGCACCTCTGCCGGCCTTTCCACAGCTCTGCCTGTTTGGGTATACTTCAGCCGTCCTCTCCGTGCTGTAGGCCGTGAACTTTATCCACTCGCCCAACGGGGTATTAAGGGAAGCGTTTCTGGGCGTTGCTCCATCATTCCACTTCTCAGATTATCAGTTATCCTGATGTGTTTTTAACTACTGCACACCAGCCACAGCTTTTGTCACGTTTTCCTCGTGGTTTGTAGCTGTAACGTATCGCTCACGCATATTGTCGATGTTCGGCTGCACTTTCCTGTCCCTGACCGCTTCTGCCCTGTCCGCAAGTGACTGAACCATGTCCTGCTGGTACTCGCTCGGCTTTAACACGATATTTTCATAATCTGCTTCCGGCACAGGCAGCTTTAACATATCCGGTGTCTGTATGTCTGCACTTTCTTTGAATAATGCAATCAGTTCCGGTAAATTAAAAAACTTTGCGAACCTTGTTTTTGCCCGGTATCCAGTCCCCTCCGGCGCAAGCTCAATCGCTGTCTGAGTTTCCCCAAACGATGCCGCCCAACTATCGAAATGTCCCAATCCCAAACGCTGTAAGGTATTGTACTGGAGATACCGCATATTGGTGTAAAGTTCCGTCATACTGTTGCTGATCGGAGTACCCGTTGCGAATGTGATTCCCTTCCCTCCGGTTAGCTCAGAGAAGTGTTGTCAAGTGTGTTTGTAAAATTATTTTCGATAAGAATCTGAAATTTTGAACATCAGAAGAAGAACTTCAATATCTTAGAATATTACGGAATGAACGCAACCAATAGAGTTACAGTTTACAAAAGAAGTGAAGAATTATTTCTATAATCATCATACATATAAACAGGCGGTCACGATGACCGCCGATAAAACTTACACTTTTGGAAAACCAAAAATCTGTTCTTTTTTTACCTCAATCACGCAAAACCATATTCATAGACTCATAATCTCCAATCCCAAAACACGGCCTTAGCTATTATTACCGAAACCCTTCCCTTGTCTCAATATTAACAATAAGATCTACATTTGCGTGTTCAAATTCATTAAGTTCGCCATTCGAAACATCATTATGCTCCAATTCATTATACCAGTCATACTGAATATAATGATTAAAATATCTGCCGCCTTCCTTAAATGGAAATCCATGACGAGCATATATTTCATTTCTTGCAAATCCAAGTAAATCTTCAAAACTATACTCTTCATCATACTTTAATTCGTATAATTCGTCCTCAGTCAGGTATTCATCTGCACTGTCGGGAAAAATAAATCCATCAGCATCAAAAACACTGTCCGATTCAGCTTCCTCCACCGAAACTCCAGTTTCAACTGCTGCCGCTTCCTCCGTGGCGGCCATGGAATCACTACTGCTTCCATCAGACAAAGCATCCAGCACTCCTGGATAATGGACTTCCATATATCTGCTAATCCAAGGGGAAGTTCCTGCCTGAGATGAACGAATAAGGTCTACTATAAAAAGTCCAATGAGAATAGCTATTATCCAAGTTGCTACCTTTTTTGACATGGATTTTACAGTATATTTTTTTCTTGTATTCTCAGCATTTTCTGTCTTGTCTTCTTCCATTTCCATCGACCTTCCTTTACAGTATAATCCACATCGCAGGTCTTAACCCGCCATTTCTGTTATTAACCGTATTACCGCCATCACTTATTGCCCCTTTGGAATCAACAATAGCAGCGTAGGAGTTGTTTCCGCCTGGTGTTCTCAACCAACACCATTCAGCTTTTATTCCCCCTTCCTTCGGAATCCTATCCTGATCAGACGAAAACAGTGTTCTCATTTCTGAATCACTTAGCAAAAAAACTGCATCAACAGTATTTTCTCCGCCGCTCGTTCCATATTCTGGGTTTCCATTATTTGATATCATTGTTGAAAATATCATTCTTTTTTCACGGTCATCAAAATCACATAAAAAATCTGTGTTAAGAAATTTCCTGACACTGCTATCCCTCCAGGTAATTCCAGTCAAAGTATCATTATATGCTTTTTGGCAGATAACCGTTTCGGTTATTACCAACGCCATATCCTTATCTACTCGAATAACTCTCCATTTATATTTTCCAAACGCAAGGTTTCTCCTTTCACCATTCTTTATAAGTTTAGGGAAGAGAAGTCTTACATTCTGCTTGGCATCCTTATAATCACCGAGCTTGTTATATTCATCAAGCGCAACCTTTGGATTACCTTGTTCCGCCTCCTTTTTAGCAATCAAATACCGCACTTCCAAATATTTTGAATGCGTGTCCTTATAGTTTCCAAGACGCTTAAAACAATCGCAGGCCCTTTTATATTTTCCTTCATTCACCAGAATTTTTCCATACTGATACAAAGATTCAGCGGCATAGTCAGCAGAATCTTTATAATCCTTAATGGCAGTGAACTGTTTTGCCGCCTCCTCAAAATTATTCCCTTCAAACATTCGCTTTGCATAACTATAGCACTGCGCTGTTACAGTTTTGGCGCGTTCTTGTGCATCACGATAATTTCCCAAACGCATGAATTCATCATAAGCTTTGCCAAATTCTCTATCAGAAAGAAATTTCTCAGCTTTTTTATAGCGTTCCAACAATGCTTTTGCCGTTAAAACATCTTCAAAAGAATCTTCACCTACTATTTTACTTGAGGCAGCAAGTATGTCTTTGAATCTAACATTATTTTGACTGGCTATCCACCCAATCGGTTCTATTACACCAAACGGACTGAATGGCGTTCCTTCTTCTGCCATATGACCCATCGCACTTGACGGAAAGTATTGCACTTTAGAAAATACGCTCTCCAAATTATTAATCGTATTTGCCATTCCTATTGAAATCATATAATTTCTGCAAGCTGTATTTCTCGCAATATTAATGTCATCATTGAATTTGGCTGGATTAGATTGGTACATTTTTTCAATCGCTCTTAATCCAATTTTATTTTTCACAGCTTTTAAGTCCGCTTTATTGATAATGACCGCAACTGGAATTTTTATCATTTTATTTGAAGAACGGTTACTTAATCTCGAAAATTGCTGTATAAATTCAATTATTACATCCTCTGCATTCGCTTCATTATCAGCAAAGCTGTTATCCGGTATCATCTGTCCATTCTTTTCACTCTCGTTTCGCACAGCCTTTATTGTTGTCGGATCAATAATAATCAAAACTCCATCTGTATATCCAAAATTCAGCGGATTCTGCTCATATACACCACTGATAAGCACCTCATCCGGGACATCATATACCACAAGGGTGTCTTTGAATCCATCCTCATATTTATGTACCATGCTATATGTAACAATAGAGGTCTTAGACGACTCAGATGTATTTCCGGTCATGAACATTTTTTCCAGTGCATCAAACTCTTCTTTTGGAAACGGTTCAATCTTAACATTATCCGCATTTCCCGTCATGCGGTACAAATGTTGAAAAGAAGCTAAAAATGCACTCTTCCCTGATGTATCCCCACCTATCAATTGAAGGGTAAATTCCCTGGCTCCCGTTGCTGCCAGTGGCTTTTCGCATTCTGGACAGACACTTTCAAGACGGGAACGGCCTGATATTAAAGAACATGGCAAAAATTTCCCACATCCGCATCTTGCTGTTAATATTCCCGTATCCCCAGGGACTAAATCCTTATGTATTTTGCCGCATGAAGGGCATACATATCCTGGCACTTTAAAAGATCGGTAACAATAGGTACAATGCTGTTCGTTTCTTTTCGCTTTATCTATCAGATTAAAAAAGGGAGTAACTATCAATGTGACAATCTTCAAGATAATAAGCAACAATCCATGTATAATACTTGCAATCCACAAATATATTGTTCCAAACACAACCCTGAACACCATTTCAATAAAGCCAATAACTGTTAAAGGTATATGTATAAAAGAAAGCAAAAACAGCCTTAATTTTGAATCCGATTCATAAATGCCAAGATGGTATGCCACACCAGCGGCACTAAGCAATAGCCATGTCCTGTCTGAGAGAAAGTTGTGGGCATCCCTATAAATATAACGGCGTTGATATTGTCCTGTCCCTCTGAAATAGCTGAATGTCAATCCGCTATTATATTTTTCTTTCCATTTATCCCTGTTAAAAAACATAGCACGAATTTGTGTTAATATAATCCCCAGTATAGACAAATAAAATGCGGCATGAATAATAAACCTCACAACTGGCGGCAATATATTCACAAAATGCACAGACATATTCCATGCATTCTTTATCCATGAAAAAAAAATGCTTACATGTTCAGCAACAGCAGATGGCATTGAATCCATTGTCCCCGACCTCCTATTCTACATCTCCTGCCCGTTTTCCTCTGTTTCGCTTGATTCTTCTTGAGACAAATTATCTTCATCCTGCATTTCATGGGCATGAGATCTGTTTTCATGCGGATCCTCTATCTGATAATAATCAGGATTATTCATTCTCTCATTAAACTCTTCCTGATCCAACCCCTCGGCTTCTGCCTTTTCTGCTTCGCGCCAATGCTCGTGACCGGCTTTATGCCCAAGATCATACTTTCCTTCTATAGGCTTTCCAGTATTGGCATCTAAAAACTGTCCTTTTTCATTTTTTTCAGCCCTTTTTTCTACCTCTTCACGGACACTTGCACGTATGTACGGTCTATGCAACGCCATAGTCAAGCCTCCTCTATATTCCTGCCGAAATCAAAGTCCTCAACCATTCGAAAACACTTCTCATCTTCATCTTTCTCAAATGCACTGTATTCCGCAGAATCCAGGTAAGGCCTTATGCTTTTGTCGATATCCAGTATAGTCTGGATATCATAAATTTTAATATTATCCGGATCATCTACATATTGCTGATCCTCTTCTCCCGTAAAAAAACGCCATCCACTATCGTTCCCTTCCCCTTTTTCACGATACATAAACCTTACAAGTTTTCTTTCTTCCACAAGCATTCTCGAAGCCATAACAAATCCAATATTTCTCATATCACTTCCTCCTATTTTCTGAATCCGCCAAATAATTTAGAAACGATAGAACCATCTCTTTCCTTTATTTCATCAGCTGCATCATCAATAATATTTTCATAATATTTGCGCATACTCTTGTCTGACAAAAGTTTACCCAAGGCATCCAGATTCTTCTTTTTAAGTCCAGAATTTACAATAGAGCTGCTCAAAATGCTCTCAAGCTTCCTCTTAGTTCTTGCGTTAGGACTTGCATAAATAAATTCAAGTGTTCTTTCCCATTTTTCTGGATTTGATTCAGCTGTCATAACAAGTGCGGACATATACTGTTTAAGAAAAATATCCGGACTCTCCAATAACAAATCAAGGATAAACCACTGGTCCTCTCTGGTTGTCTTAATCTTTAACAGTGCAGATATCAGCCGTGCAACATAATTTTTTGATAAAACAGAAGGAAAATCCTGTTTTATATACGGCTTCAAACACATTTTAACAGAATCTCCTTTTTTCATATGCAGCAAATTATCTATCGCTACAATATGGGCAGAATTTGTACAAACAGTGTCTTTCGGGAGGTTTTTCTGTATAGATGCTGCAAAAATTTCAGAGTCCTGTCCCTCCACGTTTACCCTGCCATCAAGAAGCTCATAGATTTTTTCCTTTGTTTTCTCATCAAAACAGGCTGCGCTGACTGCTCTTTCTGAAAATGCTTCCAGTTCCATTATGTTCTCCGCATCTTCAATATAATGGCGTACAAGCATCTGTTCCTTATCATACATACCATATTCTGATAAATCCCCGCATAATAAGAACATATCGTCAAGAGTCAAGCCTCTACCACTGCTTACTACAATAACATGGTCTACTACAGAATCAAAAATCTCTGGTTCATAAGTCTTAATACCATCTAACAAGAATTTAAGTGCATCATCTCCAACTACTTTTTTTAGTGTCAACAATATGCGTTTGTATGAGCTGTCCGTCATTGGCTTTTTTTCACATGATGTAACACAGTATGAAACAATCAATTTTGCCGATTCACCCTTCCTTAGTATATCACGGCATAACATACAATAGATCTCTAAGAAGAGAACAGCATCAGAAGAATCATATAACCTTATTACTTCAGCATATTCATCTGCAACTGACATATCCGTTAAAAGTTTTCCAACATCCTCAACAAATGGTCCTCCCTTAACTTCATCCCAAAAAGCTGTAATTCCACCCTTCTTATAATCAGTGAAAAACACTTCCTTTGCTCTGTCCCTAATAATCTCTGACAATCTCGTCTTCGCGTCAGGATCTCCTACCACGTCAGATACATCCCCTACCCAATTAAGAATAGGAAATGATTTTTCCAAGCTGCTTTTTATAAATTGACCAAGCCGGCAATTAACCTTTTCATATATCTCGGAAATAATATTCGTCTTATAAATCTTATATTTAGACAATACTGAAAGTGCTTTGGCATATTCTTCCGGAGAACCAAAAGAATCTCCGCATAATATTTCATATGCTTTCGCAAGTGCATTAAAATCAGCTGAAGGAAAATGAATATCGAATGATTGCAAAAATTCTCTCGAAAACCTTTCATGCATTCCATCAAAGGATGATATTATATTAAAAAATTCTCCCAATGATTCCATATTAAATTCTGCCTTCTTGTTTTCTCCGTCTAAAACTACATAAGGCGAATCATTAAGAATGCGCACCTGATTGGACTTGTCCTTTGAAGCAACTCCAACAATCATAGCCCGCAAACGGGTATGGTTAGCTGGAGAGCTTTGCTGTTGCTGTGAAAAGCTGCCATCTTCTTTCACATAATATATATTGGAATTGATGAATTTATCCATTCGTGTGGCAAATGGAATGTTTGATGCAATTCTTGGCGAAAATGCCAGTTCAATTGCACCTATCCACATTTCTATATTTTCCGATGATTCATCTTTTATTACAAGATATTTCCTTTTGTCAAGCGGCAGCAAAAATTGGCCAAGAATAAAAGCAACAGCTTTCTTTAATGCATCTGCCCTACCATCCTTAATAAAATTTCCTATTTTGCTAAAAGAATAAAACGGGCTTTCACTTGCTCTTATTTCCCTGCATTCCAAATCTGCTGGTTCATTTTCATAATAATACGCCTCATTATTTTCCCGGGCTGTCCAAACCTTCCTATCGTGAAAAATCTCAAAAGGATAAAGATATTTAAAATTCCCTATAATAGCATGATTCAAATACATACCCGGACGTTTTGCAAAATCCCCGGTCACAGACAAATCATATGGAATTGGATGAAAGGAGTTTAAGAAACTAAACCCTGCATCCGGCACAGCATAAAGATATGCATCATCCATAAAATCCGGTTCACTAAACGACTGCTTTTTCTGTAATGAATTCATAACAAGCTGCAGATCAACGATATCTTCTTTATATAAATCAGAGCAACAGGCATATACCTTAAACCCATCACTCAAAATCGGCTGACCAGAACGTAGTATATCTACACCATGTCTGCATCTTGTGTAAATCAGATCATAATACATAAAATCTCCTTCCCGATACCACTATACCAGTATCAATCTATAAACTTTTCTTCCTTAAACAGCCAAAGAACCGGATCTAAAATCCTATGAGGTTTTATGTTTTCATTTACAGAACCCTGTGTCTCAGGCGGTTCTCCGTAACTGGAAACCCCAAAGAAATAAAAATTTTTAAAATTCGACTCCAATGCAGCAATAAATGACCCTTCTCCAATTCCATAGAGCCAATCTCTGATTTCCTCATTTACCTGCGAAATCTCCGTCAGGTTTACCTTACCCCTGGAAAATGTCATACTAGGTTTTCGAACCACAGCTCCTGCCGGAAGTGAATCCAACTGAAGAATTGTATCAAATTTTGTCAGAACGACAGCAACTGGTATTGTCAACATCTTATTCGTATTTAGCCCTCTTGCTGCTTTTATGTAAGCAGCAACACTATTGACTATATCTTCTGCACTATTTGTATCCCCTTCTGAAGCTCCGGAATTTCTTCTCACATCAGGGTTAATCATCCTCCGAAGATTAGTGAGAATCAATGGATCCAATGTAATAATAATTGCGTTAGATGCATTAATGTATCCGCATATTGCTGATGACGGATCCAGCCTTTCTGAATGATCCTCTCCTGCTCCATCATAAATTGTAAATGTATATGTAGGCGTAGTGTTACTCTTTTGCCTCATCAGATTCTTAATCTGCCAAAGCTGGGGCTTCAGCCTATCTCCCAGTTCTGTAGGATCAGTCGGTCTCGGGGGGATATGATTCTCGTAAATATTTGTATAATTCTCCCTTTGGACATCCCTCGTGTACTTATTTTGTGCTGACAAGGCAATCCTCAATTCAGAAACCCGGCTTAACTCATGAAGCATAACTGTAATAAAATTGGTTTTTCCAGACGATGATACTCCTATAATACAAAATGGAAGGCTTCCGTCAGCATCAAGAGCACCTAGTGGAATAACTCCTTTTGCTTCTTCTGGTATTTGCTTGTTATATTCTCCACATTCAGGGCAAAGCCTTACCGTTGCCATCCTTCCACAATGCTCACAGCGTATGGAAGGTTTTTTCTTTTCCGCAGATGTCTTAGGATAAGTTGTCTCACCACAATCAGGACATACATATTTAATTCTTTCTTTATCATACTCACTAAAGCAGAACGGACAGGTAAACTTTCCGCGATTCATAAATTTGTTAAATATCCCAGCCATTGGAACCTCCTCATTGAAATATTATAGTTTTCCATCATATCCTGCGGCCCATCGCACAGAATATGTTTCATTATTTGAAATATTTTTCACAAACAAAAACACTTTTGTCTTTTTCTTTTCCGAAAAAGACAAACCGAAGCTTTCCGTTATTTTTAACTTTGGTCTATCATAAACTTCCTCACTAATTCTTGCTAATTCAACAGCAGAACTGTCCTCATCTGAAAGCAAATGTTTACCTCCAGGAGAAGCACACAAAACCATTTCCGGTCGTTTTCCCATTGGTCTATTAGATTCAATATCTATGGTCAACCTGCTTCCAAAAAGTGATTTAATGGCTTTCCAATATATATTTGCATCCAAAGGTCTGTTGAATTTCTTTTTACAAGGTGCTGAAATTATATCTCGCCCCTCAACTCTGTAAACAGAAAAAATAGTAACATAATATGCATCTTCATCATGCGCTGTCAGTTGCTTTGTAATTTCATGCCACTGCAAATATGTATCATAATCAATTCTATCCGAATTGCCATTTATGTCATTTTCTGTAGCCCAAGGAGCTTTTGTCATGCCTGGCTCCTTTGTCCTGACAATACAATACAAAGCAACAATATTTCTAGGTACATTATCCTCTAATTTTACTTTTATCTCAATCTGATGGCTTGTCCCTTTTGCAGTCGATCTTGTATTCTCTGAGATTGTAGTTCCATTTTCATCAATCTGTACAGGTTTATAGGTATTGATAATAAGCTCATTCTCTGACGGAATCCACTGTCCGCCGGAAAACGCTTTTACCCGAACCTTATAATGGTTATCGGGAGGCAAGTTTATAATGCATGTTTTGAGTTCGGAACGAGTATTCTGCACAACTTTCCCGTCAACCATAATCTGTAAGTCAACATTTTTTTCAGTGATAGACCATCCAATTGGGCAATGATTGTCTTTTACCTGTCCTCCGGTAATATAAAAAGAATTTACCACTGGCGTAGGCGTTACCGTAATTTTTTCTATATCACTGATTCCCAAATCACCATAATCGGCACTGACGCATATGGTATATGGGTTTCCATATTCTATATTTTTTATCTCAATGCTTTGATAAACATTGTCAGAAATTGTATACTCTTTTCCTTTATGCTGATACTTAACAATTGCCCCTCTGCTGTTTTCGGGCAGTCTCCATGATACAATCAAGGAGTTGTCTTTCTGTTGATTCCTCAAATCTAGAATTCTGGACAATACTCTAGTCCTGACGAATATCGGCTTTGAAATGCTTCCCTTTCTATATGCAAATAATGTATATGTATATTCATTTCCCGCGGAAATTGATCTATCATTGAAAGATGTATCTCCTCCTTTCATGAGAACTGTTCCGTCATTGATTCCAATAGCCACCGCACTTCCATTTTTCTTAACTAATACATAAGATACACCTGGCTCCGTAGACTTGTCCCATCTAATCACTACTGCCTTCTTGTCATCATCAAATAATGCCTTTATTCCTCTTACCACAACTGGAGGATTTCTATCCAAGATTTCTTTTGCAGGCCGAAAGTCCTCACAAATGTCTAATATTTCAAGACAAATGTTAATTTTGTCAGATAGCGGCATAGTCTCACAGGCTTCAAATCTGGACCGGCACCCTGACAATACATTTTTAATCTCCTTTTTTTGATCCATCAAATCAATCTGTGGATATTTTCTTACAATTTCTGCAAGAAAACTCTCTGCCGCCTCATACCGCTTACTCGTTATTAAAACACGAAGTTTCTTAATTGGCTCCGCAATTTTGGCCTCCTCAGATTCCAACTTTTTCTCCAAAGATACTGTCTGGCTCTGTTCATTGGGCTCAGCTATCTTTGCACGAATCAGCTGCTCCCTAGCCTCATTGAGTTTCCCTTGCTTTAATGCCTTTTCTGCAAGAGATATGTACTTTGAAAACAGAGCAACATTCGCAAATACAAAACCGCACTCTGGACATCTATTTAAAGAAACTAGAATATCCTTACCACAATGTGAGCATTTTTTATAAAACTCCTTGCCACAATGTCTGCATTTATTTACCTTTTTAGCTTCTTTAATGCTTACAAACTCCGAAACATTCTGGCAATTAACGCATTTCACTGAAAATGATGCTTTTTCCGGAACATAAGGGTCATCCCTAAGTCCTGCCTCGCTGTTATATATCGCAAGAGCTACATCGGAATCTCCAAAAACATCCGTAATTTTTTTTATACAAATGTCCGCAAATCCAAAGTCACGTAAATCCGATTGCACCGAATCCTTCATTATAGAAAATAGCTCCGTAAGTTCAGGACTCTTATACAGCAGGAATTGTTCATACGCCTTTCTGTTTGTCTCATTATTAAAAACATTCGTTTTCCCCGCCGTTGCAATTGAAACACATAATTTACCTAAAGGGTCATTTCTCATTGAATTTTTCTTTGAATACTCATCAAACAAATTTGATATATCCCTGGTAGACATATCTTTATATTCTGCTGCATTTTCCGGTTCTCCGCTCAAATAGGCAGCAAAACTGTACAAATCGTATACTTTAGTTAAATCCGCACCGTTTGGATTTGGATCTCTGCTTTCTCTTAAAATTGCAAGTTCACTATAAATTTTTTCCGAATTGGTTGGAAATTTAGGCATTGCTGCAAATGGATCTATATTAAGGATAGTAAATCCATAACTCCTGTAAGCATCCTCAATGCTTTCCTTGGATAAACGGGTATTCTTTTTTTGAGCCTTTATTTTTCCATTTGTTACAACCAGTTCGCTTTTACTAAGCTTCTCAAGTCTTATTGCAGACTCAAGTCGTTTCCTTGATGTTGTTTTTCTCTCATCAGCAAGTTCAGCAAATTTAGGAAGCACTTTTCCATCGTTGCTCAAGACTTCTGCTTTCACTTTCCTCAGCAAATCCAATTTCCCATTAATTTCGTCACGCTGTGCCTGTTGGGAAATACTCCCAAGCATACCGCCAAGACTTTTCTCCGCTTTTTCTATGGCAGCCTTAATCTTTTTTGCGGCTTTTTCAGCAGGATCAAACGATAGACCCGTTATATCAAAAAAATCGTATTCCGCCATATGAATTTATCATCCTTCCCACGTTGCCACATCCGTCACTTTTACGTTTTCCTCTGCTATCCCCAAATCTCCGAGACTTTGGGCTATACTCCCAAATGCCTGCGTAAGCTCTGATTGTGGCACAAACATTGCATTGGCATCCTCTGAAGAAATACTCCGAAGAAAATTATAATCTGCCCCTCCAAACCCAATGGCTGCAGTTTCTATGCCATTCTCATTGCACTCATGAGCTGCGTCTATCGCATTCTGCTGACGATCCCAAACTCCATCTGCTAATATAACGGCGAATAACCTTCCTTCCTCGTTCTTCAACATATTTTCTATAGTATAGAATGGATGCTCCGCATTTCCATATCCAGTTTGTCCGCATTCAATGCTTTGTATCTTTTGAATACATTCATCTTCATTATCAGTCAGCCCGCACACTATCTGGTTTTTATCTGACACAGCCACCACCCCGACACAAGTGTATGCAAAATCAAGCTGCCTTACGAAATCACACATGGCCGCTTTCGCATCAGCAATTGGAGTTCCCGACATGCTCCCCGACACATCTACTGCCATTACGACATTCAAGGGCATCGGTTGATTTTGACTCGCATCTAGGGGAAGTCCATATTTTGACATATCCTCTGGGACTTTATCCCTGCGTACAGTCAAATTTGTCCTCTCATCATCCTGGCGTGCCTCCACATTTATCACTCCGTTGTCATCATAACTATATTGAATCCTTACAATTGATTTTCCCTTTTTCTTCTTGTCATACTTTAACCCGGTAACAACATATCTAAATGGAATCATATTATCAAGCGGATTCTCCTTATCCCCTTGCAAAACAAAAATTTCCATTTCGTTCAATCCTTTTCTCCGCACTCTGAACGAAAAGGCCTTTGCTGATTTAACCGGTCTCGGATGATTGGCCGGAATAATAATTTCATTGACATAGTGTGTTCCATCCTCACTGACGGCAATCATTCCCATAGCGTGCGCTGTGGTTTCCCTCAACGTCATCACGCCAAGTCCATCCAGCTTTTTCGCTGGTTTTGCTGCTAAGTGCATCTTCCCTAATGAAGCGGAGCGATCCGTCCTTTTCTTTCCATCCATGATTGCAACGGTTAGCTGCGTATATTGACTGCTTTCCTTGACGGACTGTATCGCTGCTCCCAATGCTACTGCTTCGTCTGGATTAACATGTGTAATCGGTTTCTTGCCGTACAGCTTAAACAGATAACTTGACACTTGCGGCATCCTTGTAGAGCCACCCACCAACAAAATATCCGAAACATCTGACCATTTAAGGTTCGCCTCTTCCATAATAGCTCTGCAAAGAGTTCCGGTTCTCTCAATTAAATCAACCGTGTTTTCCTCAAATTCCTGGCGTGTAACTGATACGGATGCATAACCATATCCTGAGAATGAAGCATTTGCATTAGCAGACTTTAATGACGTAAGCTGCCTCTTTGTTCCCTCAGACAATCCTCTCACTGTCCGCAGCAATTCATCATCATTCCGAATTTCCAGTCCCGTTTCATCTTCAAATTTATCAATCAATATATTCTCCAGCCTGTTATCCCAATCACGGCCTCCAAGATAATGATCTCCACGTGTTACAACGGTTTGCAAATCTCCGTTTCCATTCATATGTGTCAAAGTCACATCAAATGTTCCGCCACCCAAATCATAAACAAGTATATTCGCATTTTCTCTCCAATGATTCAAGCCATAAGCCATTGCCGCCGCATTTGGTTCATCAATTATCTTTTTAACCTTTAGTCCTGCAATTTCAGCAGCACGAATTGTTGCCTCTCGTTCGGCGGAATAAAAATAAGCAGGAACCGTAATAACAGCACTGTCGATAGTATCATTCAATTCTCGTTCCGCATCTTCTTTCAAATGTCTTAATAACAATGCAGATAAATCTGTTGATGAATAAGATTTTCCATCAATTATGCAATAGGAATCATTACTACCCATACTACGTTTAAAGGTAGCAGCACATCCTTCTTCTCCGGCAATAAACGCACTTTCGGCTTCACTTCCAAAAATAAGATTTCCATTCATAAATTGAATTACAGAGGGAGTGATTTTTCTTCCCTCTGAATTCATAATTATTTTGGGGGTGTTTTCCCCTTCTGGAACATAAGCAACCGCCGAATACGTTGTTCCTAAATCTATACCTACTGAAACTGACATTTATCTCTAACTCCCTCTGTTAAAAATCGCTGCTTGTTTTGAGTGAAGCAACATGTCTGATAGCTTCATTCATTTCTTCCTGCGTCTTTGTATTCTCAGATGTAATAACTGTTTCTACCGTTTCGTTGGTATCCGGATTAGTAGCCTTTACCTCAAGGCCAATTGCACTGCACCGAAAAAACACTTTAATAGGAGAGCCTTTAGGTGTTCCTGTTGGAAGTTCCAGTTTAACCTCACCCAATTTTTTTACCTTCAATGCAGGATCTGTATATTGCTCATTTCCATTCTCATCTATTGATGGCATTACATGCTTATCATTAATCCGGTCTTTTCCAACGTTTTCATATATTTTAAGATCTATTGCAACCTGATTATCTACCACTGTTCCATAAGTCTCCGTAGCTTCAGCCGGAGACTCATCTCCCACAAAGAGAAGATTATCAATCATAAAATGTTCTTCATCAACCCATACAGCCGGACCGAATGAACGAGACAATTTATCACTAACAGTACTCACCTTCTGAGGAATTATTTTGCGAAGTTGCTCGGCCTCCTCCTGCGTGAAATCAGGCATCTCATCATCACTTCCATACCCACCGCTTTCTTCATCCTCCTCTTCTCCACTCTGATCTTGATTTTTTTCCAATACTCTTTCTACACATTCGAGAGCAGCCTTCAACGCCGCACCTTTTGCCACTGCTAGATCAGGGTCTTCCATCCTTACTTTTCCTGCAAACACAGTTTCTACAGCTTCACGAATCATTGGCATTTTAGTAGATCCTCCAACAAGAAGAACTACATCAATATCTGCCGCAGTCAGTGAATTATTTTCAAGAATCTGCCTGACAAAATCCATAGTCATCTCGACAAGATCCTGTGTCCTTTCCTTAAATGCATCTGCCGAAATCTCTATTCGGGTAACATCACCATCATATGATATATTAATACTGTGATTAGCCTTCTTAGAAAGCAACTTTTTTGTTCCTTCCACCTGGCGCTGAATGACAGCTCTTAATTCCGGTGTTATATCCTCCAATGCCAAACCATTTTCGTCACAGTACAGCTCCGCAATATAATCATATAACCTGGCATCCCAATCAATACCACCCAGCCGGTCATTGCCGCCTGAGTCGATAACATCTATGGTTGCTTTGCCATCATCATCAACACTAAAATCAAAAAGTGTGATATCAAATGTACCGCCTCCAAGATCATACACCATAATTTTTCTGTTTTCACCAAATTCTCTGCAGCAATAATTAAGTGCAGCCGCTGTAGGCTCGTTAACGATATCAAGAACGTTCAGGCCCGCAATTTTACCCGCCTGTTTAGTCGCAGTTCTTTCCTCATTTCCGAAATATGCCGGACAGGTAATTACGACATCCTTTACTTCATCGTTTCCCTGTTCCTCGGCATATTCCTTCATTCTCTTCAATATCAAAGAAGAAATCATAATTGGATCATAAGCAACGCCATCAAAATTCCTTATTGTTGCATCTGGTTTTCCAATTTCCCGTTTGACAAACTGAACCACTCTTTCAGGCTCAATTTCAGCTTGTGCCTTTGCAGCTTCTCCCACTACAGGATCGCCGCTTTCCTGAAAATATACTGCCGATGCAAGCGTCCTGGAATCCTCCTCATAGTTTTCAATTACCTCCGGCATTCCGTTTTCATTTAAAGTAGCAATAACTGAATAGGTAGTGCCAAGATCAATTCCGTATACTTTTGCCATTTTGATTTCTCCTCTCGTTTTTTATTCAGTCAAATTATCCACAGCAGATTCTTTATACACATATACATCAACCAGTTCCTTGATAAGGGGTCTCTTCTCTGTGTAAAAACCAGTACCTTTACTGGAAACGACTGTATCATGCAATTCAGAATTATCCGTTTCTATTCGCTCTACAATCTGACAAAACTTGCTGTTCCTTTTATCCCCCGGTTTACTCTTCTGCAACATAACGCCATTGCTCTCTAAAAGCTGTTTTATATCCATAAAAAGGTATTTGATATGTTTCGCTGTTTTATCATCCACTTCTACGTTCAAAAGCGCCTCATTATCACAATAGATTCTCGCAACCTCGCGTAAAACATCATCAAAAGCCCTGCCTCTGTCTATCTCGTGGTAGCATTCCAATTCGTCCTGCATAGATTTTAACCTGCCAGCAAATTCATTATGGTAAAGCTTATGCATCTCTCTGACATCAGCTGCCATTTTTTTGTAGCTTTCTGCCTGTTCTTCAATATGCTGTTCTATCTTTTCAAGGGCTAGACCAAATTTTGGATTGGATTCTTTCTCCGTTTCCCGCTCTTCATCCATTATAAAATCGAGAGGTTTGGCGCTCTCTTCACCATTTTTGTCAACAATGTTTTGAATTTCTGATTTATCTATACAATACTCATTTACAGAACCATCTGTGCCAAAAGATGTTCTGTCTTTATCGAATGTATTACTTTTTTGTTCCTCCATCAGTTTACCTCCATCTATTTACACCTCAGCAAATAATATCCCATTTGTACTATATACACATGCCAGCGAACCAGTCAGCTTACCCAGTGTTTCTGCTCTTACTCTGGGTTCATCGGTTTCATCGACAGAAATTCCTCTGGTATCACTGGAATTCATAAATGAATTATTCTGTGATATGTTGTATCGTATCCTGATTTTTTTATACTTTCCCATAAAATCTGACCACTTTTGACAAGAAGTACCGGCGGAATGACGAAACAACACTATCTTTGCAACATTTCCGGTAAGTTCTGCAAACAATTCATCTCCATGGATATCTCCTCCGTACAACGATGATATAAAATCCTTCTGACTTATCGCGTATGTCCTTCCCCTCAATAAATCCCTTATTTTCAAAAACCTGGATATTGGAACATCATCGAGCAAAATCGAGAATTCCTTTCCCTGCGCTTGGAGTAACATCAAGTGGTTAATAACCAATTCACCAATAAGTTCATTATTGACCCCTCCCACATCAATAGAGATTACTCCTTTCTGATTGAGCATTCTTTTTATATTGCTTTTTCTGCCAGTCGGTCTCCCATATATTCCTTCAGCCTGACGATTCAGTTTGTTCAAAAAAATTCTAACGGCATCTGTTTCCGATGAACCCGCCATATAATATCTATCTATTTCTCTATGTTCAATTGTCGTGATTTCCCCATCCTTTAATAGCTTATCCAGTTCATCTTTTAATTTTAATATAGGAAAAACGGCTAGATTCTGAATCGTAACTGTTCCCTCTTTATGAAGCACAACCTCTATCAATGCCCTCAACAGTGACTCCGAACTCGGATTGGAATCATCATTCGGCATTGTTTCGTATAAGAGATATGCAATATCATCCACCGGCATTCCACGGAATACATCATAATAAGTATTTGTTCTATCTATAAATTCCGCATCAACACTATGCTCTCTTATCATAGCACCGATATCTCGATTACCGCTATGTAATGCTATAAGAGGAATCCCCTCCTGCTGCGATTTATGCACAAAAGGAATTAACGCCTCCATTCTTGTGCGAACTTCTCCTCCGGAAACAATCTCTCCTTCAGGATAATCGTTTTCACCCCAGATAAAATCCAGAGCAGGGGTTTGGCTCTTTGTGTCATAGTCATATATGTCATTATCGCTTGGATCAGATGTTACCAGCAATAACTGCTGCTTATTTTCATTTGGCATAATCATCACAGAGCGATTCTGAAAATTCGCCTCTGATGCATGATCACATATCCGTCTGATTTCTTTTTTTGTCCTGGCATTTTGTAATGCAGTATATATGGAATTACCAGTCCACATGGATACACCATAAGCAGCCCTTGTAACACCACCCATTACATGAAATGCGTCACCTAATAAACCCATATCTCACCTACCCATGAAACAAATCAAATTTGAATTTAAATGGCGGAATGTTTGGTAATCCAACAACAGCCTCGCCTATATCCAAACCAATCAAATCCCAATCCTCTACTACAAAGCCTTCCCGTTTTTCATAATGCCTGCTGCCATTCGCCTCCGGAAATGTCTCAAGAATCATGTTTTTTCCAAATAGCCTGCTGACGTACTCTCTCGTGTTATAGTCATTTGACTGAAATGCAAATACTGAGCTAAAACCCGCAACAGCATTGTGCGCCTTTGCCTCGTTCTCATAGTTTGCATTCAACTGGTCTATTCCTTGAAGCCCCGCCAATATCTTTACACCCAGACTTCGACCAAAATTTATTCCGTCTTCCAAATGCCGCAGATTAGGCAAAAGCTTTAATTCATCAGCAATCAGGTATACGTTGCCTTGAGTAGCCGTTCTGCCAAGTGCTTCTTTCAATGCAAGGTCAAATAACAATGTATAGATTGGAGATAACACATCGCCTATTGCAAGATCATATTCCAAAAATGCCGTATGGCCTCCTTTTCCTCGAATAAACTTTCGCATGGAAAAGTCTCCTACATCGGAGAAAACACCTGTAAATATATCCCTTGTAACCGAGTATACCTCAGACATCACGCCTTGTGCCTGAGTTCCTGATTTTCCCCCGATATATGCCGCAACAGAAGCCAGGTCACTATGGCTTCCCACCATTGAGCGTATTTCATCTATCGGAGTCGAATCCAATAAATCTTTCAAATCCTTATTGCTGAACGGCACACCCTCCCTGACCAAAGATATAATGATTGAAGCCAATAAATCACGCGCAGCATTGGGAAAGAATGGGTTACTGTTATTTTTTTCACTTCTTTCTGCAAACAGTGACTTACAAATCTCCTGTGTGTTTTGGGCTATAGAGATTCTATCCCTTCCATCAGCAGTGATTTCATCGTACAAATTCCACTTGGCCGATATCTTTCTATAGGTCTTAGAATTTCCTATTACTACATCTCCCGATTCAAAAAATTTCTTGTGAAAATCCCCTTTACTATCAAAAATCAGCATTACGTCATCTTTGTTAAGATTTTTCTTTAATTGTTTTACAATATGGTAGAAAAGGTTCGTCTTTCCACTTCCAGTTCCGCCTACGAGAAGCAAATGTTTACTTAATATCTCCTCATTTATACCAAATTTAGCTTTTTGTCCATTAAACTTTCCAGAAATTTGGAGACAATCGTGAATGCCATCCTGTGGAGGACTATTACTCTCAACCAGCCCACCATATACAATTTCATGAGTCAAAGACATTGGAATCTCCTCCCCGCCACAACAGCATTTATGTAATATGGACATATCCCGTCCTTTGTTTCTCATTAAAGATATATGTATACCGATAACTTCGGTTATACTTTTTCACAGCAAGATCAATTAACTTTTCAAGAGAATCTCCAATGGCAAATTCCCTCCAATGTTCGGCTATGCGAAATGCAAAATCAGGATTACCTTCTTCCATTCCTCGGAAAACCATATTCTCTAGTTCACCTTGACACGCAATAACAAGCTTGAATTTGGCAAAATAATCAGCATGCTGATTATCTGTATCCAACTTTGTACTCCAAGAAAAATGGTCATTGCTCATTCGTCTGTAATCCAAGCCAAAATAATCTACACATTTGATACTTTTACACGGATTGTTTTGATTTAGCGTTATGTCAAAAGTAAAATCATAATAATTCCATTTCCCATCTATCTTAATCGCATTCCATGCATGTCTTCCTATTTTTCCATCCGCCCTCTGCGCCTCACCCTCTATCACAACACAAGGGAAAGCAACATAATCACAAATGCTTTTTACCGCTTTTGCAATACCATCACATACTCCCGAATTTTTCAAAAACGGTCCTGTTATATCATGCTCACCACCACCTTCATGATACAATACTGTGTCTATCAAATATGTGTGAATTTCGAACAAAATACCCCATTCATTCTCTTTTTCTACTAGGTTCTTAATCTTGTTTATTGTCGATAAGCACTCGTCTTTGATATCTTTATAGATACTTGAGGACATTTTATATTTTGGTCGTACAGAAATCTTCTTTCCATCCATAAAAACATTGCATTTATCTACATGAAAAATCATCGGTGTATCAAGCATCACGTATCTGTATATTTTTTCAATTTCAACCTTTTTTTCACATGGTGATATATCTATTTTTTCACTAAATGACAAAATCCCAGTCTTAAGATCTTCATAAATGCAACGTTCTTGAAAAAGAAGTTTATCCTTATAATATTGAAATCCGTCAAAAGTGCTATATATTGTGAATGTCCTCTCTATCTGCTTTACATGATTTAAATCCTGCATTTTTGCATTTGAAATACCTGTAATGCTTTTTCTCATTTACATACACATCTCTTCCTCATCTGCGTACTCTTTAGAAGATGCTTCTTCTTCCTGATCTCCTCTGAAAGGTACATCCTTAAGAGAATCCCAATCTGTCGTCTGTCTCTGATTTTGGTCAGATTGACCCTGTATATTTTCTTTCTCTCTGAGTATCTCTCCGGATTCTTCTAACTCTCTTCTTGAAATTTCTGGTGGTCGATTCATTCCTTCACCTCCCTATGCGATACAATATTTGTTGTATAAAGAATCACAATATTCTTTATACAAGTCAAATGCTTCCTCATTTCTTCCCTTTTTAATAAGACTTAAAGTACCGATAACAAGTTCTCTATACATCCTCACATAAATAGTCTGCGACTCGTCTTGCTCTCCTATTTTTTTTACAATCAATGGTGCTTTTTCATAATATTCCTGTATTGTTTCCGGATGATAATCTTTAACATATGTATCACGAAACTTTCTCAATATGCTGAGTTCTTCACAGTTATCGTCAAATCGAGCGGACTTTGCTCTCATACACGCTGTTGTGAGATAGCAACCAGAATCGTCTTTCTTCTCTGGTTCAACATATGGATTGCCCAGCCAGTCAGTTTCTATTTTTTGATTGCCAAAAATATCAGTTTCAACTTTAGGGTTTCCAAAAATATCAGTATTTACTTTTTCATTTCCAAAAATATCAGTTTCAGCATTCCAATTTCCAAAAAAATCTCTATAATATCTCTTTCCGTCCTGTTCAATATATTCTCGTCCTTCTTTATCAGTTTTAGGCATGTCCCCATCCTCCTCATATTCACATTATCTCTTTCTCTCTGGGATATCGTCTTTAACACCACATTTTTCTAATATTCATCGAAGTTTTTCCTCGATTCGCACAAAAGTATACTTTTATGCGAATGGAATTTGCTACATTTTCACAATTAGTAGTTTACGCCAAAAACCTTGTAAAATCAAGATTTCTTTGTTGGTTTTTCGGTATTTTTCGTAAAAATGTGGCATTCTCATAAAAGTATACTTTAACAATCCAGCTTTTCTACCTACTGTTCGTCTGTTTCCAATGCTTTCTTCATTTTCTGTCTAAACGTGCTTTCTGGCATACCACATTCCTTTGAGGCTTTTAATACAAATATTTTTCCATCCCTGCACATCTGACAATACTCGCTGAAATTATCCGGAAGTGGTTTTTCAGGTCTTCCGAACTTCACGCCTTTTGCCTTTGCCGCCGCAATCCCTTCAGCCTGCCGCTGCTTAATGCACACTCTTTCATTTTCACTGACATAGCTCAATAATGTTAATACCAGATCCGAAATAAATGTGCCGAGCAGGTTCTTTTCTCTTCTTGTATCAAGAATCGGCATATCAATCACAACAATGTCCGCTCCTTTTTCCTTTGTGATGATTCGCCACTGTTCCATGAGTTCCTGATAATTTCTGCCAAGTCTGTCAATGGATTTGATATACAGCACCATGCCGGGTTTAAGCCTTCTCAGCATCCGCTTGTACTGTTTTCTCTCAAAGTCCTTGCCTGATTGCTTATCAACATAAATATTTGCCTCCAACACCCCCATTTCCTTCAGTGCAATCCTTTGCCTGTCCTCATTTTGATCACGGGAAGAAACTCTCATATATCCAAGAATAATTGTTTTGTCTGCCATAATCTTTTCAACCTCCATTTTTTACTGTACAAATTTTACTTAGTAAGTTCCTCAAAAAATAAGAAGATAGATAACAATTGCTATCTGTCTCCTTTGCTACCTCGCTCCTTTATCTTTCTGTCTTGCCTGATGCCCCCTGCCTGCTTCCCTTATCTTTATGTCCTGCTCTTTTTTTCTGAGTCTATTCCTGACGCTCCGCATATCCACCACCTTTTCTCCGTAATTTTTCTCATACTCTGCACAAGCTGTTTCATAATCCTGATTCTCCCTCTTGGCCGCATTAAGTTCCTTATAGAATGCCTGTACAGAGTCAAAATTGTATTCCTTGACAATAGAAGAAAGTCTCTTTTTCATATTAGAAATCTGGAAGTCAAGACTATCAATCTCCTGCTGTAATTCCTTACGTCTGCCGCCTTTGAAGATACCTGCACATTCGGACAGTTCCTTTTTCAGCATATCCCTTCCTTTCTCACGCCCCAAAATTACCCTGTTTTGGTCTTTCAGCCTACCCTCAATCTCTTTCAGGCGGGGATATTTACTTGCAAGAACGGACGGTTTTGGCTGCGGCGGTCTTTCTGCTGTCTGCCCGGTTTCAATCGAAACTGGCTTTTTCTCTGCCTTTATCTGTTTAATAATGCTTTCTTTCTCTGTGGAATCAACTTCTGAATGCTCTGTATGCTTTTTCATATCAAGTTTCCGATTCGGATTTACGGGAAATGGTATCTTCTTCCTTTCCGGCTGAACTATCAGATTATCTCCTGTACGAATACGGCTGTCTATTTCTTTTGATGTTTCCTTAACAACACTGACATCAATACCGATCACTTTCTCCGCTATATCTATCATCTTCTGCATGGCTTTAGCAATCAGGAGTTCCAATAACAGAATCGCCGCTTTGACAATCTCCCCGAACAGCTCCGGCTTATGTCCGTTCTGTTCAACGGATTCCTTAACTTTTTCCGTGATTTCCGCCTTTTTAAGTTCCACAATCTCCGCATCTGATACGCCGCTTACAATCGCACGGTCAACAGTTCTGTTCCATTCCATGCGGATTTCATTGTCTGCTTTGATTTCCTCCGCTTTCGGATTATTTTTACCAACCTTCTTTGTTGCAAGGTACGGACCGTTTTTATCGAAAATACTGAGCCTGTCCTTATCATCAAGCACCATTTGATTGATTAAATCCGTACAAAACACTTTTATCTCATCTAAAAAGGATTCCTGCTTGAAACTCTCATCTTTAATAGTAAAAATCTTACGCTCATACACTTCGCCCTTTTTGATGATTTTACAGCCTTTGCGGATATTTCCATCTTCGTCAAGAATCTCTTTCTTTGTCCTCACATGACGCCCACGCTCATCATAAAACATATTCCGTGTGGCAACTTTTTCTGCCGGCTGTTCCAGCCGCTTTCTCTCTGCAAATATCATATGGATATGCAGATTCGTTTTACGTTTATTGTGGTGGAGCGCAGCAAAGCAC
>OFGR01000717.1_pt1 | contig 31362 bp, 28 predicted proteins | sample 1521811 | NCBI WGS metagenome assembly OFGR01 (sample SAMEA3504098, study PRJEB24116) | mouse gut metagenome | biome: mouse gut; feature: mouse-associated habitat; material: faeces | place: Denmark | collected 2011
GGTTCGTGCAGTTCGACTTCCCCGACGAGAACGGCAAGCCATACAAGTCGAGCGGCGGCAAGATGGTGTGGAATGAACGACTAAAACGTGAAATTCCGGAAGAATGGACTAACGGCACAATGAGAGACTTTCTCAAAATTTGTAATGGTCGCGACCACAAACAACTGAACGATGGAGGCATACCGGTTTATGGTACTGGAGGATTCATGCGTGGGGTTGATGCGGCTCTTTACAAAGGAGAATCTGTTCTCTTGCCAAGAAAAGGTAGTTTGACAAATTTCATGCTTGTTAACGAAGCCTTTTGGACAGTTGATACTATGTTCTATACTCAGGAATTGATGACCGGAGCGGCAAAGTATGTGTATTATGGGTTATCGTACCATGATATAACTCGGTTTGATTCTGGAACTGGTGTTCCAAGCATGACATCGATTGCGTATTACGCTTTCCCATTCGTAAGGCCAATAGATACAATTCTTTGGTCTTTTAATCAAATGCTTGAGCCTATATTGAGTAAGAAGAGACAAATTGAAGTGGAAATCAAGGCACTGATACAAGAACGTGATGAGTTGCTGCCATTGCTGATGAACGGTCAGGTGTCGGTTATGCCGTCAGAGGTAAATTGCGATTTATCTCTCGATTAACTGCAATCTTTTTATCTATAGCGTGAAGGGTTGCTCCAATCCGTCGCTGTTCCTCCAATTCAGGGATGAATACGATAACATCCTTAATCCGGTCAGGAGTTGTATGCCGAATCTTTGTCTGTTGAGCCGCTGCTCCTAACTGAGATTTTACAATCTTTGATGGCAGTAGGTAATAGCAAAACATTGGATCAAGTTTATCCTCTTTACAGCGAATAAGCGCAACATCCTGACTTTGGATATATTGACCCGATTCGGGAATCATTGCAGTACTGCCAAGCAGACCGGGTGTTTGCTCTGTCAGAGGAGTTATTATATCTCCTTCATTGAGAACAAATTGGCTTTTGACAGGCCCAACAAAATAGAGATTATCTTTCGAGGTGTTTTCCTTGAAACCACCATTTTGATAGTCAAAATGACCAAGAGTTAGTCGAATGAGATTGCCCTCAGAGGCATAGTACTCCCCGGCAAGAGAAGCCCCACGCGTAACTTCAAGTAGGTCGCCAAGTTTATATTTTGTTAGTTTCATTTATCGTGCTGCTTTATTGATGTAATCTTGTATTAACGAAAGATTCAGCTCTATCTCTCGACGTTTGTAGAGTAATTGATTAAGATATGCTTTTTGTTCAGTTTTTTCTTGAACTTCCTTAATTTGGTCAATTTTTGCTCCGCCTACAAAAGGGCTAACAATATCAACTTCCATTTGTGCATCTTCAATCTTTCGATTTATTTCTACAAGTAGCTGTTGATATTTTCGTTTAGCTTCAACAATGTCTAAATTATTAGCTGCAACAAAGACATCAAGTAGATGGCGAATTGCTGTTATCTGTGTTTTCGCGTCCTTTGATGAGCTACGAGCTATAATTAGCGCAACGATAATGGCAATAACACTTATTATGGGACTTAGTAAAGTTGCCCATACGGTATAATTCTCCATGATGCTTATTTATCGAACATACCTCTGATTTCTTTGTCAAAATCGGAGTCAATTTGTTGTGTCGGATTAAAAAGATCGTATTCTGCTTCTGCTTTTGCCTTAGCTTGTGCCGCCGAGATATTTCCACGATTAGGAAGTATCTTATAGTCGTTGAAGGTCAAAAATTTATTGACACTTGCGGCAAATTGCTCCATATTGAATACATTACCTCGCTCAATTTGACTCTCGATGTAGTCGAAGTAAGATGTTACGGTGCGTTCAAGCGATCGTATCTCTTTTTCCGAGAGGTAATTTTTAGCAATGCTGACATCTGATTTAAGGATGCGGCCATCGGGGGCATATTTCCAAGTGGTCAGACCCATGTGAGGTTTTGTATGGTCTGCTCCGGCATGTATGATTTCGGCTGCCGTATGTCCGGTAATCGCATAATGAAACCGATTTTGTACCATTGCATAAAATTCTTTTGTTGTTGGGGCAAGACGGTCGTAATCGATGCTGCATTCGGCATAAATATCGGTTATCTGTTGCCAAATTCGCCGTTCGCTGGCTCGGATTGAGCGAACTCTCTCAAGAAGTTCCCGGAAATAATCTTGACCAAACACAGCGTTTCCCTGCTTTAAGCGGTCATCATCGAGAACAAAGCCTTTGCGGATATACTCATTCAAGACACGGGTTGCCCACTGTCGGAAAAGCGTAGCTCGTTGACTGTTCACACGATATCCGACGCTAATAATAGCATCCAGAGAATAAAAAGTTTGTTCTCGTTTTACCTGACGGTTTCCTTCTTGCTGAACTATTAAGTTTTTCTTAATAGTTGCCTCAGGGGTCAGTTCATTGGTTTCGTAGATGTTTTTGAGGTGCTGATTTATTGCGGGAACAGACACATCAAATAATTGAGACATGGCCTTTTGAGTCAGCCATAAAGTCTCATTTTCCACATAGGCCTGAACCGTACCTGAGTTATCAGGCAAATTATATAATATAAACTGAATTACCTTTGCCATTGATATCAGGAGTTGAATTTGAGGCTATTGAGCTGTTTGAGGATTTCTGATTCAAGGCGATGGCTCTCATTGAACAGTTCCGTAAGTTTTGAACGATAACCATTCATGCGCTGTTCAAACTCCTCTGCTGTTATGTCTACATACTCAATCTTGATGTCGAAATATTGTCCGGCAGAGAGGGAATAACCTTTCTCCTTTATTTCATCGTATGTGACTGCTACGGAGAAACCATCCTCGGCTTTCTTATCGCGGAAAGTATCTACAATCTTGTCGATTTCTTCCGGGCGAAGACGCTTTTTCTGATTGTTGCCCTCCTTGTATTCCTCGCCAAGTTTTGAGGCATCAACAAGAATAACCTTCTCAGTGGCACGTGAATTGTCGAAGAAAAGGACTGACACGTTAGTACCTGTATTGGCAAAAACGTTTGAAGGCATTGAAACTACACCATAGACAATCTTGTTGTCAACAATGTGTTTTAGGATTTTATTCTCAATACCTGACTTGGCGGTAATGAATCCTGTCGGAATGACGATAGCTCCTTTGCCTGTCTTTTTCAGTGAATTTATAACATGCTGGATGAAGCAGGTGTATATTGCCATGCTCTCCTTTTTCTTTGCCGGAATATTTGGTACACCTGCCCAGAATCGTGCAGGTTGGGCTGCAATCTTTTCGCGTGTATCCGAGAAATCCATCTTGAATGGAGGATTGGAAACCACATAGTCAAACTGGCGAATTGCACTTCCTTCATCATTCTTATGATATGGGGAAACAAGAGTGTCTCCTTGAATGGCATGGTCAAGTGATGAAACCAATCCGTTGAGAAGCAGATTGAGTTTCAACATCTTGTTGCTTCGTTGGGAAATATCCTGAGCGAAGATTGTGCATTTGCTTTTGCCAACCCTATGAGCCAACGCCATTAGCAGTGTGCCTGTGCCGGCTGAAGGGTCATATGCCTCGATATTGTGGAGGTCGTCATCGTCACTCACAAGAAGCCGGGCCATGATGGTTGCGATGGCATGAGGGGTGTAGTATTCAGCATATTTGCCACCTCCTGCTGTATTGTAATCCTTGATTAGATATTCAAAAATAGTTGCGAAGAAGTCATAACCTTTTTCATCGGAGAATGCATCCTCGAATGAGAAGTTGACAAGTTTATCAACCAATGCACGTGCGAAAGCCGGGCGTTGGTCGATGTCGGTAACGTATGGCGTGAGGCGTTCAAAGAGGGGTATCTTTGTATTCTGTGTAGTTTGAGTAGAGAATATGTCGATGTTCTGTTCTGCAATATCGGTCATGGTCGCATCGAATATCTCGTCAAATTCTCCTCGGCTCTGACGATTCCAAAGGCTATACATAAGATGCTCCGGACGCAGTTTCAGTGTTTCAGGCGGCAATGAGACAAGAAGAAGCTGCCGCTCTGTCTCTGGCATTTCGGAATATGCAAGTTCCCAACGCTCGGAGTCCTGAATTTTCTTTGCAAAGGGACTCTTGGCAATTTTCAATTCATGCCCGAATTTGTCGTTGAGAAACTTATACATGAATATCTGAGTGATAATCTTGTATTCGTTGCCATCGTTGCCGAGCCCGTAGGACTGACATGTGGCTTTGAGGTCGTCGATAAGACGTATGGTTTTTTCTTTGATGTTCATTAGCAGGCTGCGTATGTGGCGTTATACTGGTTGAGGTATTGACGGGCGATGCCGTTCTTTACGAAATCGTAATCTTCGATTGTGGCGGTATCGCTTATCTGAGGGAAGTGATACAGCATATTTGCGACAATGGAGAGGACTGTCTGCTCGAAGTAGGCATCCTTTTTCAAGATGTCATTCTTGTCATATACCCGTTGGTCAACCTCCGATTTTATCATGTTGAGAATTATGCTAATTTCATAATCACTGAAAGTGAAAATAGGTTTCGCAGATTTCTCTTTGCGGTCATTATTCACCTCCCGGATTCTTTTGTGAACACGGGCGAACTTGGCGTCTCCATTATATTTCTTTAGAAGAGCTTTGTTGGCTATTTGAATCGCTTTCAATCTGACAATTATCGAATCGAGTGCGGCGGTTTCTTCATTAAACTTGGCAATGGAATCAATAACAAAGCCGTGCTCCTTGAATCGCTGGGTGAAGGCTTCTCTCAGAGTGATGAACTCCGGATCGTCTTGGTCGATGTTGTCCATAAAGGCTCGGATAGTATCGCGCCATTTGTCTTGCAGCTCGCGGCCACCGGAAATAAGTTTCAGCTCCTCTTCTCCAATCTTCGAGAAGGTGAACTCAATATCCTGCATTGCCTCGTTTACAAGAATGGTGGTCTGCTCATTTGCGTTGAAGGCTTCTTTCTGATTGATAATGGTGATGTGATGCTGTACCTCTTTCAGCATATCTGGAAGTTTGGTCAGTTCCACCTTTGAAAATTTTTCCTTCAACTCATCATCGCCGAAAGTGCGGACAAGGTTGCCACAATCGCGGGCCGCCTCCAACACTTTTTTAAGCTTCAACAGTTCCTCCTTGTCTTGTATTGTTGAGACCTCCGAACTGAATTCCTCTACATTGTCAACGGTATATTCAAACAGGGTGTCGTGAATATCCCGCATAGTGTCAAGTATTTCCTGCGGATTTTCGAGTACTTGTGTGAACGTGTTGGTCACTCCGCTACCATCTTCTTCCGGGTCGTTAAAACGATTCAATTCCTGAAGATAAGCCTCGTTGGTTTCTTCGAAGTTGCGCTTTATGTCTGCAAAGTCTATGATGTAGCCGTAGCGATTATTCTTATATGGGCGGTTGACGCGAGTCAGAGCTTGAAGAAGATTGTGGTCTTTCAGTTTTCTGCCGAAGTAAAGGCGCTTCAAACGCGGAGCGTCAAATCCTGTCAGCAACATATTGAACACAATCAGCACATCTACGGTCATATTTTTCTTGAAGTCCTTAACTATCTGCTTTCTGGTCTCCTTATCGTCTGTATCGTGGAGAATAAGTTTTGCCTTGATGTCGGTAGGGAAAGAGGCATCTTTGTTCATTTCTCGTTGCACCTCATCCCAATACATTGCCAAGTTACGGGCTTGTCCGCTTGTCTCGCAGATAATCATACCTCCGAGAGTATTGTCGCCATGTTGCTGACGGAATCTTGAGAGGTCGGTTATGACATAGCGGATAAGTTCCTTGACATAGTTCTCATGCTCGATGATGGTTGATTTCTGAACATCCTTTTTTAGAACAAGTTGCTCCAACTTATCCATAATCTGAGTGAGTTTCTCCTTGTAGGAGGTCTCAATTTCTTCACGGATGATTTTTAGAGTATATCCGTCTGCTATCGAGCGGTCATAATAATATGTGTGAAAATAGTCGCTAAAAACTGTAGCGGTGGCCTTTTCATCTTTAAGAAGAGGAGTGCCGGTCAGTGCAATCTTAATGGAATTGGGATCAGCATCGAAAAGATTGGCAAGGAAGCAACCGCCAGGACGATAGCCACGATGTGCCTCGTCAAGAATGAACACTCTCTGAAGATTTGTTGCATACTCTGGAAGTTTTACTTTTTCCTTGTCTTCAGCGAAACGCTGGATATTCACTACCGTTATTTCCTGTTTGCCGCTTGCGCCCTGCTGTGACTGGTTACTGCGGAACTGATCCATCAATTCTTTTCTGGAATTGGCAGTGGTGACTACCAAGCCCCGGGCTTCAAATTCCTGTGTTGCTTGTTCGAGAAGGTCGAGACGGTCAACAATAAAGTAGAATTTGGCGACTTTATTTTGTTTGGCAAAATAGTCGTTAAGGAAATAGGCTAAATGATAGGATAATGCTGTTTTGCCGCTGCCTTGCGTATGCCATACCACGCCGGCCTTTGCCCCGTTCTCAAGATGTTCTCTGATTGCCAATGCCGCGAACATCTGTTGATAGCGCATGATATGTTTTTGGTCGGTAATCTCAATCTTTCCGTCAACCTCACGTTCAGATTTTACGTATGCGATGCCGTATCTGAGGATAAACAGCAAACGTTCCGGAGAGCACATTGAGGTCAGTATGCGGTTGGTTGGCGTATTGGTATCGAGATTAGTCTTGTATTCGGGAGTTGTATGAATAACTTCGCAATTGAAGTCTTTAAGAATTTTCTTCTCAAAGTCCTTGTTTATGGGTTTATATGGGTAATTCCGATTGTATGGCGCTATATCAGCATTCGAGCGATTTTCCTCGCGGAAACAGTTGAATGGGGCAGACTCTTTTGCAGCTGTGCAATAGAATGCACCTTGCAACGGAACAATCCCTCCCATTGTGTCATACTCCATATTGTTAGAGAATATCATCAACTGAGTAATGTTGATAAAGGAACGGAAACGCTTGTTGGGGAACCGCTGTAGATTCATCCGCTTACTTTCCGCGACCATACCGCCGGAGTTGTTTGGTTTCTTCACTTCAATGAAAACCAAAGGCATACCGTTTACAAACAATGTAATATCCGGTCTGAACTCATCTTGACCATTCTTGCAGGTGAATTCGGCAGTAAAATGAAATGTGTTGTTGGATGGGGTATCATAGTCAATCAGTTTGACTGGAGACACCGCCTTTAGTCTCTGATAGAAAGCATATCCAAGGTCATCATTCTTCAAGTCATTGCGTATGTCTTGAAGTATTTGGGAAGCTGAAACCGGAGAGTTTGGATTCAGGTTATTAAATTGCTTTTGGAAAACCTCAATAAGAATATTTGTAGAAGGGTCATAGACTGTTCCTGCATCTTCCTCAGATATTTTCCCAAAATATGTATATCCTAAACGAGTCAGATGTACCATAGCCGGCATCTGCACGCGGGTTGCTTCATTAAATTTGCTCATAATGTGCCGTCTTTTCTGCCGTATGAGACATAAGGCTCGGAAGCCATATCAAATAAAAAATTGGAATGAAGGAGGGTGCGAACATCCACTTTCAAACACTGCGCAATCTCAGAAAGAGTTTCCAATGACGGTTGTGCTGTATTGGTACACCACTTCGACACAGTTGCCGGGTCTTTCCCAAGCTGCTGTGCAAGCCATTTATTAGTCTTTTTCTGCTCTGCGAGCACTATTTTTAATCGATTTATGTCTTTTCCCATTTTCTGAGATTAGTTATATCATTTGCGTATTATGCAAATTTAGTGATAAATTTTGATGTAGCAAAAGAATATGCTAAGAAACATATAAACGCCACCCCGGCGAGGGGGCTCGTCGGAGTGGCGTGGAAGGGGTTGTTGGGGACTATTTCAAGGGGAGGCAGGCGATGGGGCAGCCGGGGACGTTTTCGTCGGGGATTGGCGGCATGTTGCGATCAGCAACATACTTGAAGCCGCAGATGCGTGCAGTCAGGATGAGCCATTTGGAGAAGGCATTCATCTCTTTACGGAGACGGTCGGCGAACTCGGGATTGGAGCGTGTGTCGAGTTTGCGGTCGAAGACAACGGTCTCGACAATCATTGTCATGTCGTGGAGGTTGAGGTGGCCTTCGGAGCGTTCCCACAAGCGGATGAAGATGTTGTGGGTGTCGTCGCGGTAGCTGAGGGTTGCGCCGACGCAGTTCCAGTCGAGAGATACTTCTTCGGGGTCACCGTCGAATACGAGTGCTACATAGTCACGGAGGTCGAGGTAGAAATCGTCGATTCTACGCTCGGTAAGGGTTGAGATGCTTGTCATATAAATGGTGGGGGTTAAAGGGTTAAACATGCGATTTGACATTCAGTTACTTGGTTGTCGGTCTCTTCGGGCTGACGGTCGGGGTCGGCGATGTGACGGAAGCCGTTGGCTTTGGCTGCCTCTCCTGTCCATTTGCACAGGGCGAGTACATTCTCCATGCTGTCGGCCACAGAGAATATATGGACGATGAGAGTCATGTCTGGTATGCCGAGATAGCCGTTGGAGCGTTCCCAAAGACGATACTGGATGTTGTGGCCGTTGCCGATGAATCGGGCGGTTGCTCCGACACTGTTCCAATCGAGCATCAGCTGGTCGTGAGTTGCACAATAGTTCTCTTCCATGTACATGCAGAAGTCATAGAAGAAGGCCTTGATGCTCTTTTGAGCATCTGCCGAGATGGGGAGGTTTTTCATTTCTTTCATTTTTTGTTGGGGGTGTTCTGAGAATTAAGTTCGTTAATCTCATTGTTAAGGCGGTCGCGTTCAAGAGTCGAGCGGCGGAGTTGCTTCATACGCTGCTCATGCTCGGTGACCATCTTGCGGATGTTACTCACTCTGTCTGGGTCTTGAAACCAGACTTCAATGCTGTCGAGTCCGACACTTGATACGCTGCCATTCATCTGGATAAAGCGATATTTCAGGTCGGTATCGGTGAACTTATCCATGTCATGGCTCTGGATAATAATCCACACACCGAGAAAGATGCTGATTATGAAGCTGGCGACCACGCAAGCGAAACATTTCCATGAGTTGATGTCAAACTTGATAGTTTTCTCAACTTTCTGTACCTTGGGCCTGGCATTGACGGCGGCAGTGTTCGACTTGACAGCCGCCTCCAATTTTGTCATGGTCGTGCCCAACGAACTCAGAGCCTTTCCTGTTTCGGAATCCTTCTTTTCTATTTTGGTTCCGAGGTCAGTGAAGTTTTGAGAGTAGTCCTTCGGCTTGGGCAACTTGGATAAGTCCGGTATCGGATTGTTGAATCTGAAATCAATGCCGGACATTGCTTTGAGGAGAATATTCTCAAAAACTTCGGGGTTATACACTTCAGTCTGAACCTGTGAGCCATCAGACTGTTTGGCTTGACCTTTCTCAAACTTGTTGCACAGCTCCTCGAAGAACATATAGACAGTGTTGATGTCGATATTCTTGGGGCTTGCAGTCGCGTTTGAGGAAGAGGTCGGGAGCGCTGGATTCTTACCGGCTTCTCCCTGAGATGTTGTGAAGGTGTTCATTATACAGATCTTCCTTTTTTAGGTTTACGCCGGCGACTCTTGAACCATGTTGTTTCCGTAATCGGTACATTATCGCCGCTTGAATGAAGTTGAAATAAGTTTAGACCGAGGCTGAAATCCTGCGACTCGTCTCTGTACTCTTGTTGTGGAGCGTGAAATTGCTGTGGTATCGGCTTCTTACGTTCCGGCTGAGGCTTTATTTTTGGCTTGTTGGCCTCCAAAGCACGAATCAACTTGGAGTAGCTGCACGACTTGTCAATCTTCGAGCCGTTAAACGCATACTTACCCATCTTGAAGCGTATGCCCTGCACCTTGTTGGTGCTTCCGTTGTTGATGAGGGTACATTCTACACCGTGGCTCTCAACAGCCGCGATGAAGCTGTTGAAATCTGTATGTCGTGGCAACTCAGCCTTAATGATGTCGAATATCCGGTAACGTGTTCTATCCGGCTCACGTAAGCGGTTGCGTTTGACTTCCTCTTTGCCGGGTGCTATATACAGCCCTTCACGCTCGGTAATATCCCGACAAACCCGCTGGCTGCGGAAACGCTCGTTGCTGTCGGATACAGTCTTTCCGGAATTGCTGACGCGATTGAAAACGATATGGCAATGCGGATGCTCCCGGTCATGGTGGCGTACAATCAGAAATTGAGTGTCGTGGATTCCCATTCGCTCCAGATACTCCAGCGCAATTTGCCGCATATAGTCATTGCTCATGCGTGGGGCATCATTGGGCGAAAAGCTCAGCACGGTATGCCCGACATTCTTTGCCAGCCTCGGATTCATCTCGGCTTGTGACTCAAAGCTATGAGTTATGCTGTCAATCGAGTCGAGCATAAGTCCATCGGCGGCGATGATTTCTGCACCTTTCTTCTCATTGAGAACGTATGTAACCGCACCTCTGAATTCCTGACCTTTCTTCAACTTCGACATCATAGGCCAAAATGTTTGAGGGCGTTGTCAAGACGGGCACAAAGCTCGCGGTTCATCTGCGCAGCGAAAGCATATCCATCTCGGTTGGCGACATGTGCCGTCTGGTTGAGATTGTTTTTCATACCGCATACGTCGCGCCGGAATTCGGCAAGTTCGGGAGTCATCCGTTCCTTTACTACAGAGTGTGCCACGCTCTGCCGGATATACTCTGTCGGGGTCATCCCGGCTTGTCCGGCCTTGGTCAAAAGGTCGAACTTCTCCGCCGTGCAGACTTTCAAAGTGAAGCGGTAACGCCTCTTCTCTGTGGCTGATTTTGGAGGTCGTCCACCTTTCCTCTTTGGAGATTTCTCATTTGTCATTTGCGAGAAAATTAGAAGGTAATTCGCCACTGGTAGCGACTGGTTGATAAATAGTTTTAGACCGACGGGATGCAAGTTTAGCCGTGCCGCCGGAGGTGGTCTTCGGCGGGTTTTGGTTGTCCCAAAACACTAACTTGCTCCTGTCACTGTAATATCCACTGCGAGCCTTCGGCATTACGAAGTACCGATGAGAAAAGCAGAGTCTGAGAAGCAGTCTCTGCCCTGATTCCATACCCTTTTGATACTCGGATGGTGTAGCTCTGCAAGCCATCGGAGTGGCAAATCGAAGAATACCGCAGTTTCGGCAGTTTACGCAGTTTCTAAAGTCAAACTGCTGAATCTGATGATACTGCATGAGGTCAGAGTTTGATATAATTCCCATGCTTCGACTTTTGAAAAAGTTTGCCGTTGAAGTTCTTCAGAAACTCCATGAGCGCACGCTCCGACATGCCGTTTTCCGCAGCTACGGCGATAGCACTCCCAGTAGTAAATTCCGGAGGCAAGGCGGTGACAATGGCCAACTGCTGTGCGGTGAGCGAAAGCTCTTTGAGAATTGTCTGAACTTTCTTGGCGGATTCCATAAAGTATTCAGCAAGGGTAATGGCTCTCTCAACTGAAATCAGGTCAATGACATCTTTTCCAGCATCATTGCAAGACCATCGTGCCATTTGTATTATCAGGCAGAATCGGATGGCGTATATCTGCAATTTGCAATAGATGCCGACAAGGGTCTCGTTAGGTTCTGTGTCACATTTGTCAGACAAGTTATGCTGCCACTCAAAAAGCCTTTCAAGGGCTTCTTCAGCAAAGGGGACGATGATAGGCAAAATGTCGTTGTTCTCATCGTAAGCACATTCAATGCACATCAACCGGGAAAGAATATTTTGCCATTCTCCGGAAACATCAAATGTCGGTTGCTTCATCGACCATCTGTTTGACATCTCATGTTTGAGTATCACGAAAAGTATGCGGTCAATGAATCCGTTTGCCGAGCGTTCACCTTTGGCGAGTTCCGAAAGGATGCGTTTTTGCATAGTACCGATAACGGATATGAACGGTCGCTTGATGAAGATGGAACTGCGGGAACTCTTGCGGTCGGACATAGTAGGCTTAGCACTGAATACCGAAAGCCAAAACTGCTCCTCAGAGCCGTTGTTGTAGCGGTTGAAGTTTTTGACCCATGCTGAAAGCTCGTCTGAAAGAAGACACAGACCACGGCGATTTTGAGAATGAATGAGACTCAGACCCTCCGGCGTTATATCAGAAACCAGAAATCGGTGGCGGACAGGTTCACGGGGGCAGACATCAATACCTTTTTCTGCACGTTCCTTCCGGCTCATCTCCAATTGGTCCTGATATTCCAGATATTGTTTCTCAAAAATTCTGTTTTGCTCGTAGTCATGCTCCACAAACGGACGCATGGCGAAACTCAACGGATGGCTCTTGTTGGCTCCGGGTCTGCCGATTAGTGCCATATACAGAATGGCGCTTTCGTCCCAACCCTCTTTCATCCTCGCAAGATGAGTGTTGCCCACCGCGACTGAAACAGCAACCAGCATCGCCGCTCCGACATAGTCGATAGGAAACCCATAGCAATCGTTTACCTCCCTGATGATTTTCTGAATTTTCGAAGGAAAGATGCTGATGGGGAAACCGCTGCCGGTCTGATTGACGCTGAGGTCAATGGCTTTGTCGAGAATGAGTTGAGGTGTAGATTTCTCACTCATAGGCGACAGGATTTGTTTCTACCTCCGGGACGAAGCCCCTTGTTAATCTCGGCTACCATCTCGTCATAGGCTTGCGCTTGAGATTTCGGTTTGCCCGATGCCATATAATCGAGCAACTCGCTTCGGATAAAGCGCCAGCCTTTGCCGCCGGGATTCTTGTAACCTGGAACAACGCCGTTTCGCGCCTTATTATAAAGAGTGTTTTTACACTCTCCGAGCAATGCGCACGCCTCTTTAGTGGATATGAATTCAGGCGCGACTTGTTGGGGTGGGGAGAGCGAGTTGCGCAACTCCCTCAGTTCACCGAGCAGGCTTGTTACCAGCGCGGTCAGATAAGTTACCGCTTCGGGCAACTTATCAAAGGTGATGGATGTTTCCATAAATTTGCAACCGAACCCTTGGGAAAACGGCACGCCGACATGGCATATCCGTGTCAAGGATTCGGTTGCAAAATTACAGGGAGAAATAAGGGAGAACAATAGGGTCTGAACCGACTCTAAAGTGTCTCTAAAACGTCTCCAAAGCTATAAATCAGTACTTTTCTCCGGAGAAATTGAGCGGAGATGGTTTGGAGATGAGTATTCAATAACATGAACCAGACAAATCCGGGAACTCTGTGATTCCGTCCAAATCATCGTCTAAGTTGTTATCATAATCCTCTTCACGGAATTTGGCGGCAGACGCATAAGCTTTGTCATCATCTGTCATCCTTCCCGATTTCAAGTCTTTGGAGGGGCTTACATTTGGTGGCTGGGGAGTTTGACTTGATTGCTGCCTATATCTTTCCTCTGCCTTTTCTCGACGGTCGGCTTGCGCTTCGAACTTCTTTTGTTTCTGCTCTTCCTCAAGCTGCTTAGTCAATTCACGCTGACTCCTCTGCTTCTCTCGTTCCAACCGATTGCGATAGTTGGGACTGAATTCTTTATTTATTTTGATAATGCCCCGGTCTGCGTCAAGTGTCAGTTTTCCTTTGATTGTCTTCAATTGGAGATCCTCAAAATGTTCATGGAATGTACTTTGCAGGAAGTACGCAGCCTGAGGTCCACTCTTGCTAAAGAGTTGTTGCATATTCCAGCCATAGTGATATAGGTCTGTTTTGGTAATAGGAGAATGAGTTTCCACTTTTTTGTGGACAGTCTCACTTGCAGATAATACCGACCATGTCTTATTACCAGCTCTCTGAAACTTCGATAACCGGCTTATGAGTATCTCCAGATTTTCTTTGGTCATATATGGGCCAAGTACTTCGATTGTGTATAGACATGCCTCTTGGAATGTACGTTGCAATCCTGCTTCAATCTCGTTAGCAGCATTGGCGGCAACATTCGACAGGTCAAGCATATTTTCGTTGATAGTCTTGACTAACTCCTCTTTATCGTCAGATGCTTTTTCAGCTTTGACTGCCAAAACCTCGGTCAACAGCATTCTTGCATCCTCTCTCGTAAGAGGTTGACTCTCGGTCGTTGGCTGTTCAATTTCGGAGTTTTTGTTCTCATTCGTTGAAGTGTCCAGACTTGTAGCGATCCGCGGAGTTATTCCGCGTTTCTTCCAACTCTTCTTGACAAAGAAGTCCGTGAGTTCCTTTATCCCTTCATGGATAAGGAAATAAACTCCGATACAACTTGCCAATACCATGAAAAAGAAGAAATTGGCGTTTAAGTCAGTGTGACCTTCACTGACAATCTTGTTTCTCACCGCATACGCAAAGAAGAGACTCATTAGAGCTACGAAGAATAGCATCAGCGGATTGTGGCCTTTAATCAGGTCTTTCATTCGATTTTTATAATTCTTAAATTGTGCTGAATTTTGTAAACAAGAATAAAACACGGAGTTATCGACGATTGTTCGTGACCTGATATGTTAAAAATGCCACCCTGCATTTCTACAAGATGGCATTTCCAGATAGACTTGAAAGGGTGGCGACTATTTGAGCGTGATGGCGTTGGAGGCTTCGCGCTTCTTCTCGCCGACCACTTCGGCATAAATCTGAGTCGTTCTGACGCTACGGTGAGTAAGCATCTTTGACACGATATATACATCAATACCCAATGAGATAAGGATAGTTGCGAATGAATGGCGTAGGCAGTGGAATGACAACTTCTTTGTTATCCCTGCTGACTTTACCCAATTCTTGAAAGCGTGTTGAGCCATTGAGCGTTTGAAACCCTTGAAAACAAGACCGTCACCTCGTTCACCACAGTATTGCAGTGCTTCCTCACTGATAGGGAGTGTAGCCTCTGTTTCTGTTTTCTCAGTGCAGAGTCTGATGCAGTGACCTCCATCGGGACTACGCTCGATATTCTCCCATTTGAGCTGAAGAAGGTCGCTGAGACGTAAGCCGGTGAATAGACCGAACATAGAGGCTCGCTTCAAAACTGGTATGTCACAATGAGAATTGGCAAGAATCTTCATCTCCTCCAATGTGATATACTCCTTCTTGACCTCCTGCCATTTGAGCCCATCAAGAAAATCATTGACATTTTCAAGCAGAAGTTTCTCCTTGTATGCCATTTTCAACAGGCAACGGAACGTTGACCAATACCCGGCGGCAGAGTTAGCCGACAGTGGTATCTTCTTTTCCGGGTGGCGCAGTGAGTAGGCTATGAGAAGATAGTCACGGAAGTCCTCGCACAGGCTCACGGTAACATCACCGAAAGTGCATTGACCTCTGGTGAAGTTCTTGAAATGTAGATATACACTCATCCATTTGTCATACTTGCTTTTGGCTTTCTTCTCGAAGTAGGCGAGGAAATCCTGCTTCTGCTTTGTCTTGTCGAGAAAACCAAACTGTTCATTTATCAGACTCTGATAACGGATGCAACGTATGGCCTCGGCCTTTTCCTCCATTTCCTGATTGAAACGGCGTTGCATTTCATTGGTGGGGTTCGCAAAGATGACAATACCGAGAGTCTCACGACGTGTCATCTTGTTGGTGTGCGGATTGCGTATCGCCGGGTAATAGTCAAGATACAGCGATAGCTTTCCTCCGGCGTATGGACGCTTGCGGAGGAATACTTTGGTACATGTATTCATCTGTGTGGGGGATTAAAATTTGACACAAAGTAAGCATGAGAATCGAGGGAGAACAATAGAGTCCGGATGCTCTCCGATGTATCTCCAAACCATCTCCATAGGCTATATCTCCGGTGATTTCAAGAGATTATCCAATTCACTCCAGAGAATATGAGTGTACTTGCCCTTCTTCACACGGGTAATGTTGTGATACTTCAGATAGTGGTGCAACTGGTCGCGTGTCAGCCCATATTTCTCCATCGCTTCCGGGTATGTATAATACTCCGGTTCTTTCGGCTCGGCTATGCCTTTGGCTAAATCGAAATGATATTTGGAATAGAATGTAGCTGCACCGACTTTCTTCTTGGGGATGGCCTCCTTTGATACCAGACAGTATATTGCCGACAGAGTCATCCCATATCGCGCTTGAATCTCAGCTGCGGTGTACCATTCGGATATTCCCTCCTTAGGTTGTTGTTTTGCGAAGTAAGCGTCAACATGTTTCCGGCTCCAAAGGGTCTTGCCCCTTTGTTGAGTCTTCGGCCACTTCTCCCTCTTGGCTATCTCATAGAGTCCCGAATTGGATATGCCATACTTCTCCTGCACCTCCTTCGATGTGTAGAATTCGGTGATAGGTGTGGGTACTTTTGCCTCTGTCACTTGTTCAACTTTGAGAATGTCAAACAAAGCATCAATGTCTGCCCGCCTGATAAGAGTCTTCCTTTTCAGTTTCCAAACTTTCACTACACCTTGATTGATATAGTTGTAGATTGTCATGTGACAAACTCCAAGAAGTTTTGCCGCTTGGGTTGGTGTCAAGAACTCTTGTGTTGCTACTTCTGCTCGACCCGACTGCTGATGCTCGTATTCCTGCTGATAGGATTCAAGCCGAGATTGACGTTTTCGCTCTTTGTATGCCAGCCCCGAACACTGGTGGCTACAGTACTCTGTTGATGTCTTGCGAGCGATGAACTCACTTCCACACCAACAGCATTTCTTTTTGATTTCAATGTTACTGCTCATATTTCACATTTTCCGTGGTTATTTCGCCAGTTATTTCGCCGAAAGTGTATATGGGCGTAAACCGACGTAAATCTACGTAAATATCGTCCATAACCTTTCGTTTCCTGATTGCAACTCATGGCTATTCGCTACAAATCGGGTACAAAAAAGCAGGTGAAAAGGGATGAAAAGTGGTTTTATTGAGCGGTAAGCACGAAAAAAGTCGCCCGATAACGAGCGACTTTTCAATAGTTTATGCCATTTATTACCAAATAGTGACAATCATCTATTTTCCGATGCAAAAGCGGGTGAAGATGTTTTGGAGGATGTCTGCGGTTGTTATTTTGCCTGTTATTGACGAAAGATGGTTTATGGTTTCGCGGAGGTCCTGAGCTATGAGATCGCCTGGAAGGCCTGAGTTCAATGCCTCTACGGTGCGGTTGATGGATGCGGTGGCCTGTTTTAATGATTCGTAATGCCGCACGTTGGACACGAGTATGTCTTCCGCATCTACCAAGGCAATTCCTGACAAAGATTTAAGCTGTTCGGTGAGCCGGTCCACTCCTTTTCCGGTTTTGGCACTTATCTCCACTGAGGCATGAAGCCTTCCATTCCCAAATTCTTCCAACTGCGTCCTTATATCCTGAATCCTTTCGCTACTGGCCACATCTGTCTTATTCAAGACTGGCAGGACACAACATTCGGATTCTCTTTTCATTATTTCTGACACTGCACGGCATGAGTAATCGTCTAAAGGATTCTGTGATTCGCAGTCCAATATCCACAATATTATCATAGCCTTTTCGGCACAACGCAACGATCGCTCAATGCCTATTGCTTCAATCCTGTCGTCAGTATCACGCAATCCTGCGGTGTCAATGAGTCTGAATAAAACGCCGTCAATATTGACTGTATCCTCTATAAAGTCGCGTGTAGTGCCATGTATATCGCTTACGATGGCTCGCTCATCTCCAACGAGGGCGTTCAGCAATGTTGATTTTCCTGCATTTGTCTGACCGATTATCGAAACCGGCACACCATTCTTTACGGCGTTGCCTTTAGAGAACGATGCTGTAAGTTTCGACAGTTCCGCCGACAGGTTGTTTGCCAGTTCAAGCAATCGCCCTCTTGAGGCAAATTCAACATCTTCCTCCGAAAAATCAAGCTCCAGTTCAAGAAGTGTGCATAATTCAAGCAGGGAGTCTCTGAGTTCATCAATCCTGTGTGAATATGCTCCTCTCATCTGACTCATTGCTATGCGGTGTGAGGCTCTGGTCGTAGAGGATATTACATCCGCCACTGCCTCGGCTTGAGCCAAGTCGAGCCTACCATTGACAAATGCACGGCGTGTGAACTCCCCGGGTTCTGCCATTCTGCATCCGTTATTTACCAAAACCTCAAGTAAGCGCTGCTGCACGTATCGTGATCCATGTACGCTTATTTCCACAACATTCTCGCCAGTAAATGAATTGGGTGTCCTGAACACTGTGCATACGGCCTGGTCAAGACGTTCGTCACAATCATCCGTATTATCCATCACATATCCGAGATGCGCCGTATGGCTTTGCACACTTGTGAGCCTTTTTCCTTGCCATATCTTGTCGACTAACTCAAACGCATCAGATCCTGAAACCCTTATCATGGCCACACCTCCCACACCGGCAGGTGTTGACACTGCACATATCGTATCCGTATTATTCATTGTTCAGCTTCGCGATTTATTCTTCTTGATTTCTATTTCAATGTGCTCCAATAAAGGAACTCACATTTCGATTCCACCATATTCTCTATGTCATCAGGCAATGCTGAGAAAAAATCCAGTCCGGTGACTCTCTCAACCTCATCCACACTCACAGCAGCGGTCTGCATTCCACCTGGCACTTTGGCATTAGGCATTATGAATCCAATAGCCCGGGGAGGATCTGCATAGGGAGACAATATCACTTTGAAAAACCGACGTGGCACAACCACCCCACTCTCCCCTATCCGGTCGGTGATGCGGTCGGTCAGCACCGGGCCAGCTATTATTATCACTGCACTGTCTACATTTGCCCACTGCCGGCACTTCTCCTCAAGCCGGCTCCATGCGCCGGCATTAAGCGCACCAACCTGCGGACACATGTTTGTCAGGAAGAAAGTCTCCTTCATTGCCTTGGAGTCATACTTGGCATCTCCGGCCGGCATCATATGGCCACGCTGATACCCGGAGCCTCTGTAGTCATCAAGTGTAGCACAGCCTTCGACCTCATCATCAACGCAAAAATCATTACGTCGGCTGATCGATCCACTTGTCTCATGCTTTGTGAGCTCCCATGCCACATAGTTCGGTACATGGCATTCCGGATTAAAATTCACAAGCATCGCAGAATATTCCTTACTCACAGCAGGGACATCTTCTGGAATTCTGACGTCCATCAGTTCTGCTACACTTACGCCAAATGGAGTCTCTCCATTCGGAAAATCATAACGGCATTCCTGCGCACTCATGCCGCGCCAGACAAATACAACAAGCACAAGCATTATGATAATGGCAACACCAAGAAGCAGAATATCCCGCCGTGCGCTCCTCTTGCGGTTTTCCTCTGCATATCGGCTATATCGTGTAATTCTCATTCAATTTATAGGATATTTCAATATTAAAATACAAAGATACATTATATCACTCATAAAATTCGCGCTTTACGTCAACTATTGCTAACTTTGTCACAAAATATACATATACGAAATTTATCATCCTCATCATATGACAGAAATATCAGGAGAAAACATACTGCTCGTAGGTGCGATACTGCTTATTGCCGGAGTCCTTATTGGAAAGACCAGCTACCGGACTGGACTACCACTGCTTCTCGTGTTCCTACTCGTAGGTATGGGATTCGGTACTGACGGCCTCGGAATACAGTTTAGCAACATGCACGACGCACAATTCATAGGAATGATCGCATTATGTGTTATCCTGTTTTCCGGAGGAATGTCGACACGCATAAGCACAATCAAGCCGATCATCGCGCCAGGCTTGATACTATCCACCGTCGGCGTACTTATTACCGCACTCATCACCGGACTATTCATATTTTGGCTATCAGGAATGCCTTGGACCAATATCCACTTTGCTTTCCTTCCGTCGCTGCTACTTGCCGCCACAATGTCGTCCACCGACTCAGCTTCTGTGTTCGGCATTCTCGGATCACAGAAAGTAAATCTCAAGTACAATCTCCGTCCACTGCTTGAATTGGAAAGCGGATCAAACGACCCGATGGCATATATGCTGACTATAATATTGATCGAGACCATCACTCTCGGAGGATCTATCTCTGGCGGAACACTCATATCCCAGCTTTTGCTACAGTTCGGCATAGGCGGATTTGCCGGCTTATGCATGGGCTACGTGTCGCGATGGTTCATATCCTTATACCGACGCATGGGATCTTCTGCCGAAGATGCCGGACAGGCCACGGCCATGATCTCAATAATGTTGGTTGGATTCGTATTCCTGACTTATACAGCAACCACAGCAGCCGGTGGAAACGGATATCTTGCTGTTTACCTGCTCGGAATCATAATAGGCAACACCCGGCTGCCTCACCATAGAAGCATATCCAAATTCATGGACGGCCTTACATGGCTCGCACAGATTGTCGTCTTCCTTATGCTCGGCTTGCTCGTCAATCCACACGAAATGCTTTCAGTCGCCGCAGTATCATTCCTGATAGGTATATTCATGATTTTCGCAGGACGTCCGATCAGCATTTTCATAAGCCTCCTGCCGTTCCGCAAAATCAATCTCCGGACCAAAACATTCATATCATGGGTCGGACTGAGAGGCGCAGTGCCTATCATTTTCGCCACCTACCCCGTCGTCGCCAATGTTCCGGGAGCATCTCAGATATTCAATATTGTATTTTTTGTTACACTGCTGTCGCTTGTTATCCAAGGAACCACAGTCTTATCCTCCGCCAGACGTCTTAAATTAATCGACGACACCAACACAACCGAATCTGATTTCGGTGTTGAACTCGCCGACGGACATTCCACATCCCTATATACGCGAACTCTCTCACGACAGGATCTGACAGCAGGCAATACACTCAGCTCTATCAAACTACCGGAAGGACAACTCGTCATGATGATCAGCCGTGACGGCAAATACATCGTTCCAAACGGCAAACGCAAACTCTTTCCGGGCGACACACTTCTGATAATACATGAACAAGCAGAGTCTACCGCAACATAAAGGTAGCATGCGGAAAACTTAATTACAATATAAGCCTTGCAGCCATATTATATGCAAGATATACCATAAGGAACCCGGCAAAGACACTTGCCACTGCATAAAGCAGCACGGTAAGATGCTGTGTGCCGGAGAACAAAAGATAATTCTCATGCATAAATGTTGAAAATGTGGTAAAACCGCCGCAAAATCCGACTGTTATAAACAACCGGAGACCGTCACTGATCTGCATACCCTTGTCTATGAAACCATATACAAGTCCTATAATGAAACACCCGATGACATTTACAAAAAATGTTCCCCAGGGAAACGTGGAATCACATACCGACTGTACAACTTTTCCTACCAGATAGCGTGCAATTCCCCCGAGACAACTACCCGCACCGACAATAAATATATTGAATAACAGCATTCTCATATTCCACAATTTAAAACTATATCGAGAGATTCCTGACTGCAGTCTTATAATTATTCATATTACCAGCTTTCAGAATCCTCTTTACATATTTCCTGTCAAAATCAGTACCGAAATACTCCCATATGGGCTGTATCTTAGACAATATTTGCTTCTCTCCTCCCGTAAGTGCAGATTCATAATGAGCGAGTATTGAATCATGTAGTTCTATTACGCTCTCACGCCTTCTGCCTACGCTCCATTCCTCACCGGAAAGCCATTCCGCCATCATCGACGGACGCCTGAGCAACCCGCGGCCTATCATGACCCCACCTATGCCCTCAAATATTTCTCTTATATAATCAATCTTTTCCGGTGTATCAATATCCCCGTTGAACACTACCGGATGGTCAATCTCACTTACGAATGCCTTTGCCTCATCGTAATTCAATTCTCCACGATACTGTTGCACGGCAGTCCTTGCATGCAACACTACATGCTCCAAAGGCATTTTATTTATCACACCGGCAGAGCTACGCCATTCATCCGCACTCTCGACGCCGAGACGCATCTTAATCGAAAACTTCATATCCGACATGGAGCGCATGACATCAGCTATACTTTCGAGTATGTCTGTCTTGCCAATCAAGCCAGCACCCCTACCCTTGCGCACCTGAGGAATAAATGGACAACCCATATTGAGATCCAATGATCTGTAGCCCGCATCTCTAACTGTATTTGCAAGTGTAATGAACTCATCAACATTGCGGAAAATAATCTGCGGTATAAGATTCATCCCTGCATTTTCGGATGCAGTCAGTTCCCGCAAGTCTCTCTGGCGCACTTCTCCCCTCTCCATACGGATAAAAGGTGTGAAATAAACCACATCCCCACTGCCATTGCCGTAGATTCTGTCATGGAAGTATCTGAATGCCCGCTCAGTAATTCCCTGTATAGGCGCAACCATCAATTTAAAGCCGTCCATAATCTGAAAATTTGAAATCAGGCACAAAGATACACTTTTGAAGATTGTTGTAAAAATTTGTGCTAACTTTACAGTTGGAAAAGTACAACATTCGTTTAATTAGAAAATGATAATCTGGAATCCGTGGCACGGATGCCACAAAATAAGCGAAGGCTGTGAGCACTGCTACATGTATTTCCTTGATGGTAAACGCGGTATCGACACATCTATTATAACACGCACATCAAATTTCAACCTGCCGCTGAGAAAAGACCGGAACGGCAACTTCACTCTAAGACCGGGGATGCAACTGTATGTGGGTCTGTCCACCGACTTTTTTATTGAGGAGGCCGACATATGGCGCGACGAAGCGTGGAGGATGATCAGGACACGCAGCGACATCGCATTCCGCCTGCTCACCAAGCGCGCATCGCGCATCGAAAAGTGCCTCCCTAACGATTGGGGAGACGGATATGAGAATGTTATGCTTTCCGTGACATGCGAAAACCAACGCAGAGCCGATGAGCGTCTGCCTATCCTGATCGATATTCCTGCAAGACACAAGGGATTCATGGCCGCACCTTTTATCGGTGAGGTGGACGCCGGAAGCTATCTCTCGACCGGACAAATCGAGGAAGTGACATGCGGTGGAGAAAACTACGACGGTGCTCGCCCTTGCCATTATGATTGGGTCAGAAAACTCTACGAACAATGCAGACAGTATGATGTCTCCTTCAACTTTATAGAGACGGGATCAGTTTTCATAAAAGACGGAAGGACATACCGTATTCCTTCGAAACGCATACAAAGTCTGCAAGCCGATAAATCAGGACTCAACCACAATTGCGGCAAACCCCTGTTCAAACTCAGCCCGGTCTGCAACTCTCTGTTCGGCCCTACGGAATATACCCCATTCTTCAAAGCACATTGCAAAACCTGCGGTTCTCGCCTTATATGCAACGGATGCTCGGACTGCGGCAACTGCGGAGCATAGGATGCGCCGATTTTTCACACCTTTTAATGCCATATTTTCAGGTAATACCGCTCTTTTTTTGTAAATTTGCGCGCTTAAACACAACTTATCGGAATATATATACAAAAACCAATCATAACTATGCTGACAGCAAAGGAAATACGCGAGTCTTTCAAGCAGTTCTTCGAGAGCAAAGGACATCATATCGTCCCCTCCGCTCCTATGGTCATAAAAGATGATCCAACCCTTATGTTCACAAACGCAGGTATGAACCAGTTCAAGGACATTATCCTTGGCAACAAGGCGGCCAAGTACAAGCGAGTAGCCGATTCACAGAAGTGCCTGCGTGTCAGCGGAAAGCACAACGACCTCGAAGAGGTGGGTATGGACACATACCATCATACCATGTTCGAGATGCTCGGCAACTGGTCTTTCGGCGACTATTTCAAGAAAGAAGCGATCGACTGGGCTTGGGAATACCTTGTCGATGTTCTCAAACTTGACCCCAAGCGCCTTTATGCCACAGTTTTCGAAGGCTCTGAAGAAGACAATCTGCCCCGCGACAACGAAGCTGCTGAAATCTGGAGCGCACATCTTCCCTCAGATCATATCATCAACGGCAACAAGCACGACAACTTCTGGGAGATGGGCGATACCGGACCTTGCGGACCTTGCTCTGAAATACACATCGACCTCCGTTCTGATGAGGAACGCAAACAAGTGAGCGGCGCATCGCTGGTCAACCACGACCATCCACAGGTAATAGAGATCTGGAATCTCGTGTTCATGCAATACAACCGCAAAGCCGACGGAAGCCTTGAGGCTCTGCCTGCCAAAGTCATCGACACCGGCATGGGATTCGAACGCCTCTGCATGGCTCTACAGGGCAAGCAGTCCAATTACGACACCGACGTATTCACGCCCCTTATCAGCGCAATCTCATCCATTTCCGGAATTGAATACGGCCACGATAAGAAAGCCGATATAGCAATGCGCGTAGTGGCAGACCACGTGCGCACAATCGCATTCTCAATAGCAGATTCCCAGCTTCCATCCAATGCAAAGGCTGGCTACGTGATACGCCGCATCCTGCGTCGTGCCGTACGCTATGCATACACATTCCTCGGCCGCAAGACAGCATTTATGTACCGGCTTGTAGATACCCTTATTGAATCAATGGGCGAGGCATATCCGGAACTTCCAAGCCAGCGCGAACTGATAATGAAAGTGATAAAGGAAGAAGAAGACTCTTTCCTGCGCACACTCGAAAACGGAATCCGAATGCTCGACGACAGTATTTCCGCAGCCAAGACCCAAGGCAAGAACGAAATATCCGGCAAAGAAGCCTTCACTCTCTACGACACTTACGGATTCCCTCTCGATCTCACCCAGCTCATTCTCAAAGAGAACGGCATGACGCTCAACATCGACGAATTCAACGTAGAGATGGAAGCCCAGAAGGCACGTGCCCGAAACGCTGCTGCCGTTGAAGCTACCGACTGGGTAATCGTCAACGACGGAGAGCAGGAATTCACCGGCTATGACACGACTTCTGCACAGAGCCGCATACTGCGCTACCGCCACGTGAAGCAGAAAAACAAAGAATTCTATCAGATAATTCTCGACCGCACACCTTTCTATGCCGAAATGGGTGGTCAGGTAGGCGACCACGGCACACTTACATCCCCTGACGGAGAGACAATCGAAATCTACGACACAAAGCGTGAGAACGGCGTAGGCGTACATCTCGCAACAAAGCTTCCGTCCGACATCAATGCAGTATTCACAGCTGCAGTTGATGAAGAAGACCGTATAGCCACAAGCTGCAACCATACAGCCACACACTTGCTTCACGAAGCACTGCGCGAGGTCCTCGGCACGCATGTCGAGCAAAAAGGATCGTTTGTATCGCCACGCATGCTGCGCTTCGACTTCTCTCATTTCTCTAAACTCACACCAGAAGAAATAAAGAAAGTCGAACATCTTGCCAACAAAAAGGTACGCCAAGCCATTGAGCGCGACGAACGCCGCAATGTTCCCATCGCTCAAGCTATGGAAATGGGAGCTATGGCACTTTTCGGCGAAAAATACGGAGAAGAAGTCCGTGTGATAAAATACGGCGACTCTGTGGAACTTTGCGGTGGCACTCACGTCGACAACACCGGACGCATCGGCATGATCAAGATTGTCAACGAAAGCAGTATCGCAGCAGGCATACGCCGTATCGAAGCCATCACAGGCGAAGCTGTGGAAAATGCAGTCGATGAACTCAGCGGTGTAATGGCCAACATAAAGGAAATGCTTAACGCTCCTGACATTGTATCTGCTCTCCGCAAGGCTCTTGACGAGAATGCAAACCTCAGAAAACAAGCCGAGGAAGCTATGCGTGAACGCATCGAAAACATGGCTCGCCAGTGCGTCGAGAAAGCCGACACAGTAAACGGCATACGAATAATCGAGTTTGCCGGAATCAGGATCCCAGATGTAGTGAAAGGCGTCGCTTTCGCTGTCCGTGCCATCTCTCCCGAGAAAACCGCATTCCTCGGAGCTACAGTAGACCTCTCCGGAAAACCGTTGCTCACAGTGATGCTCACCAATGATCTCACTGAAGGCGGCACACACAATGCATCAACTATCGTCCGCGAGGCAGCCAAAGCCATCAAGGGCGGAGGCGGCGGACAACCCGGATTCGCTCAGGCAGGTGGCAAAGACAAAGACGGTCTGTCGGATGCCATGCAGTCTATGAGAAATGCCATAATCCACTGATCACACGATGTATAAGATAATATCTCCTCTGCTTGCGTTCCCGGCACTGCTGCCCCTTGTGGCATGCAGCAGCGCCGGGAATGACGAGCCTCCTTTAATCATAGACCCGGTAGACCCAGTACACCGTACCGTGCTGGTTTACATGGTTGCCAAGAACAATCTGCACAGCGATATATACCCCGAAGAAGACTACGACCATCTCGACATTAAGGAGATGCAACAGGCAGCTGCCGCAGGTGGGCTTAATGGAGGTAGACTGATTGTCTACCATTCAAGCGGCAACGAAGCTCCCAAGCTCATCGAGATCACTCCCGATGGATCGCAAGAAATACTCAGGACGTATCCTGCATCATCTGTCAGCGTCTCAGCATCTCAGATGGAGCAGGTCCTTGACGATACCCAGCTACTCGCTCCTGCCTCCGACTACGGAATAGTATTGTGGAGTCATGGCTCAGGTTGGTTGGAAGACGGGATCGAGCAACTTCCACTCACACGCAGTTTCGGCCTTGAAGGCTCATCTTCGACCATGAACATCAGCGTAATGGCGGATGTGCTGCGCAACAGGGATTTATCTTTCATATACTTTGACTGCTGCTTCATGGCTTCTGTCGAAGTATTCTACGAACTCCGCGAATGCGCTCCTTACATAGTGGCATCCGCTTCGGAATTGCCTGTCTACGGCATGGACTATGCAGCAAACATACCGTGCTTCCTGACTTCCGGCGAACCGGACCTGAAACAGGCTGTAAAAAACACATTCGACAGTTATGACCGGCGCGAGGGCGAATGGAGAACCTGCACCATATCACTTGTGGAGACATCCACGCTTGACAATGTGGCTGCAGCAGCCCGGAATCTCTATTCCGACATATCGATACCCTACAACATCACATCCGTTCCACAGCGTTTCTTGCGGGGGACTAATTACTACTACGATCTCTCCGATTATGTAAATAAAATAGAGAAGGTCGATGCATCCAAGGCCGACGCATTGTCGGATGCTGTAGACAATGCCGTGATATGCAAGTACAACACGCCAAGCCTATGGCCCGGAACACAATTCGATGAGGTGAAGATAAACACCCACTGTGGCATGTCGACATATATCGTGCGATCCGCCGGCGACGCTGACAAAAAAGGATACCGCAACCTGAAATGGTACAAAGACGTCGTATCCGTGATGTTAAACAACAGCCTATAAACGAATAACAACCGAATACAGATGTTCAACAACTGCCTCACAACAATATTATTACAGATCACATCTCCCGCTGCCGAATCCGTACCCGATGCAAAACAGGAGATAAGCCAGATAGGCAATCTTTCGTTTGACACACTCGTCAACAACCTTGTGGACAAGCTTGTGTCGTTCGCACTGGCTCTTGCCGCAGCCGCCATAGTGTTCTATCTCGGGAAATTCATAATCAATAAGATATTCAAGTTCGTAAGCAGCATACTCCGACACCGCAACGTAGAGGCATCGTTGTCCACTTTCGTGCTGTCGCTTACCAAAATGCTGCTCTACTTCATATTGATAGTAACCGTAGTAGGCATTCTCGGAATAGAGACATCATCGTTTATTGCCATTTTCGCATCGGCTGGTGTTGCTCTCGGTATGGCCATGAGCGGCACTCTCCAGAATTTCGCCGGAGGTGTGCTGATACTGTTGCTGAAACCTTACAAAGTCGGAGATTTTATCGAAGCTCAGGGTTTTGCCGGAACAGTGAAAGAAATACAGATATTCAACACCGTACTCACCACCGGCGACAACAAATCCATCACGATTCCCAACGGTGGACTCTCAACCGGAAGTATAAACAATTACAGCCGCGAAGACTTCCGTCGTGTAGATATCGATGTTTCCATTGCATACGGCGACAATGTAGAAAACGCACGCCATCAGATTCTCGACATAGTATCGGCCGACAGCCGTGTCATCACAGAATCAGAGACAGCAGGGCGTGGTCCTGTGGTTTACGTCAAGGCCCTCGCAGCATCGTCGGTCGACCTGACTGTTCGCGTTTGGGTCAGAAGCGCAGACTACTGGGGTGTATACTTCTCGCTCAACGAGCAATTCTATACCCTCCTGCCCGAACGCGGCATAAACTTCCCGTACCCGCAGATGGATGTACATATCCTCAACCACTGATCTCTCCCTCCTTCCCTGAATAAACACACATATTCTTACACATATATACAGAACTCAAAACCAGAACCTGGCTGAGCCATATATCTTTATTATTCACCATATTCATTCTATCACACTATGAAAAGAATCTACCGAGGTATCTGTCTGGGTATTGCATTGACAGCTATGTCTGCATCGGCACAGACGAGTCCATCAACCCCGCAGACCCAGATCGCTAATCCAAACCGGGAAGACATAACCCTGAGCAGCGAATATTCCGCACATGAAACGACAGCGCCAATAGTATCACCTGCCATAAAAAACGACGGCATTGAATACACTCCGTGGGAAGATTTCGCCGATAACTGGGTCTACGTATCCCAATACACAGGCAAGACCTACACCACAAAATTGCGCAAGCGCAACATCGTGCCCACTGATGGAGGAGAAGTAACTACGGTCCAACTTGAAATGACCAACGACTTGTTCGGAACTGCGTACCTGAATAGCGGACTCATATCCGGCACTGCAGTTATCAGAGCCACAAACAACGCAACTGCTATCAGCCTTATTGATGAAAATGGTGAGCCGACAGACAAATCTATGTACACAACAATTACACCAAGTAATTCTGCCCCAGGATGTGTAATGCAGTATCTGAGCTCTGAATACCTTGCTTTGGCAGTTTGCTATGGTGATGCAAATGAAGACGGGACAATAAAAGCGACACACTTGTCTACGTATGACTATCTGTACAATCCTGATAGGCCTGATGCTAAAATATCCACCGATATTCCTCATTATTGTCAGGGAAATCTAACAGTGGGCGGAACTTGCGGCAATGATATAACTGACCTGTATTATATAGTGGTAAATAACCCGCGCAACACCGAACTCGCAGCAGAAACAGAAAATGGCGAGCAATATGGTTTTTCAATCAACTATGCCAACTGTGCTCTGCTTCTCTACGATTACCTGAACACCGGACATATCAATTCCTCTATATCTATCGGAAAGGTCACACTTGATGCAGCCAACAAATTCAACTTCACTATTCCTCAAACTTGGAATGGTCTACGCGGTGTGTCGCTGCTTGCACTAAAAGATGGTAAAGTGACTGATCAAGCTTTCGAAATGGTCGAAATGCGTCCCCAATCAGGTTGGAAACCATACAAGCAGGCCTTAATGAACTTCAAGTTTACTTCATCATATATAAATGATGCGAATCTTAATATATATAAGACTGTAGATATTGAAATAAACGAGGCGTCCAAACTCATGCGCGTTGTCAACCCTTACGGAACTTCCGAAAAAGATTTTGACTACATATACATCGACTATACCTTGGGGTTAGACAAGTGTTTTGTCGCAAGCAACTATATGCCTCAGTCATACACATATACCATTAAAGGCAAAGACTTCAATGAGGCATATACCAACACAGAGCATTATCTAATGTCATCGTTTGTGACGGCCAATTATTACCGAGGTTTTTCACTTGAAAATATATACTCCTGGGGAAGCTACTTTTTCTTCGACATCACGGCAGAAGCCCCCGATATCACTATGTTCGCTCAGGATATGCCTTACTTTCTTCTCTCAGACGGAATATATGTGCAAGGCTCAGGTTCAGCAAGCTTTACACTATCAGATCTGATAGGTATAAAGATATTAGACAACTATAAAGTAGCATTTAGCCTTGGAAGTGATATAAAGTCGGTAAAATTCTCACTTGTCAATTCCGACAATCTATCCATAACCTCACCAGAGTATTCAGTTAATGAATCCGGCAATACTTATTTCGACCTTATGCCCCAGATTGCGGCAGGTAATATCCCTGCAACTGCAAATGCTCTGAAATATACAGCCTACAATCAGTCCGACATTGTGGTTAAAACAGGTATATTGCCGACTACACTTGATTTCAACGTACAAACTGCCTCTGTTTCATTCCTCCCTTCCGACTTCACGCTAAATACTGATGGCGAACGAGTATGCAAACTCTCACAATCGGAAGCAGGAAATCCGTTGGTCACTCTGTTTGATTTCACTCAAGGTTATCCATACGGAGAAACAATGGATAGAAACCTCCAGATCGAATTCATTGACGGCAAACCAATGTTCAAGAACTACTATATAGGAACTCTCAGCTTCACCGGCCTTGGCCAATGCGACGTATATATGCAACCCGCTCAGACTCCTACTATTCAAAACAACGTTATATCGGCCAGCCTCTATTGGATGGTATATCAGAACAATTCAGCCGTAGGCAGATGGATGAATGCCGACGCCACCATAGAACTACCTAAGGAATACAACCTCGGTACTGTGGGAATCGACGACATCCTGACCGATGAAACAGACAATACAGAGCCAATATACTATAACCTCCAGGGAGTGCGTATCACCAACCCTGCCAAAGGATCGGTGGTGATCGAAGTCCGCGGTAACAAGACCCGCAAGACTTTGATCAGATAACATACCTGAAAGATTAACAATACAGATCCGCCGTATGCGAGTGTAAAGACACACGCTACGGCGGATTTTTATATCCACCGTGCTGATAAAACCATGCCGGATATATCTGTGTGTCATGAATCGGTGTCCTCCGGACACCATTCCTATATACGAACCTTATCCCATCAACACCATACAGATGTCCCCACTTGATAGTATCTCCGACAACTACACACGTCGTGGAAGTGTCCGATAGGACACTGATTTAGCAGTAACCGGTTACACCAGAGCGCAGCGTAGGTGTGACCGGCAGGACAAGGAAATCAGAAAGGTGTCCGTCAGGACACCGATTTATGGCAGATTGATTGGATTTTATGTGAAAGATAACTATATTTGTAAGCATGAGTCACACATCATTTACATATCACCTTATATTCGGTACATACAGACGCAGGGCTGTCATTGTACATGACCATGAAAAAGAATTGTACAAATTCATCCATGACTTCTCAAAAGAACGCGGAGTTAAAATGCGGCGTATAGGAGGGATGCCTGATCATGTGCATATACTTTGCGATATACCCTCGAGGATGGCTGTAGCCGAGTATGTCAAGCTTCTGAAAACGGAGACCAGTAAGTTTATGCGTGTCAATGATCATTTTCCGGACTGGGAGCGTTGGGCTGATGGCTATGGAGGGTTTACGGTAGATGCGGCCCTACGTGAGACGAGACGTCGATATATAATGAATCAGCGTGAGCACCACAGTAAAGTAGGGTTTGTGGATGAGTATAGACATCTGCTGAGTGAAGCCGGAATAGATCCAGATAGCCCTGTACTTGGCGATTGATCGTAGCCATACGCAGTAAATCGGCCTCCTGCCGGATGCCATAGTGTGAGATAGGACGTCCCGGGCACACCTCGCCAATGGCTCGGTGTACCCGGTTACT
>OFGR01000725.1_pt1 | contig 31001 bp, 33 predicted proteins | sample 1521811 | NCBI WGS metagenome assembly OFGR01 (sample SAMEA3504098, study PRJEB24116) | mouse gut metagenome | biome: mouse gut; feature: mouse-associated habitat; material: faeces | place: Denmark | collected 2011
TCAGGCTACAGGCAGTCAAGGGACAAATGAAAATAACTTTAATACCTATAATAATTCTGAACAGCCAGCAACTGAAAGCAATACGATAGTCTGGATTGATGATACTGCAAAAAGATATCACAGGAAAAATGGCTGTGGAATGGATAATGCATATATGGTAACTTTAGAAGTAGCTCTAGCAAAAGGGAAAACACCTTGTGGTAATTGTTATAAATAATCGGAGTGATATCGCAAAAGTGGGAACTTACATATGAAAAGTTCAAAGGCCGCACCAATCGCAGGTAGCATTTCCATTATCCTTGGACTTATGGGCATTTTTACAGGCATATATATCATTGGAGGAGTTTTCCCTTTGAGTCCGTAATTTAACGCCGCCCAGCATAGCCAACGTCAAAAAGTTCTATACAACAAAATAAGCTTTCCGGGGAATATTGCAAACCAGACTGGCATATGCTATAATGCCAGTAGGCAAAAAGTCAGTGAATCCAGGTGTTCACAAGCGGAAACCCCAGAGCGGCTACTCTGGGGTTTTATTTAATAAGTTAGGGAAAAGGAGAAAATCGTCTTTGGAAATTCATTATTCAAAGCAATCAGAAAAATTTTTGAAAAAGTTAAACGCAGACACGCGAGACCGCATCCGAAACGCCATCCATAACTTACCTTCTGGCGATATTAAAAAATTGCAGGGCAGAAGCGGATATCGGTTAAGGGTCGGCAACTACAGGGTCATTTTTGACAAGAACGGATATGTATTGTATATAGAACGTATTGATAATCGCGGGCAAGTTTATAAGGAGGTTTGATATGACTGCAGTAAAAGAAAAAATCTTGGGAGCCGTCACCGTAATGAGCGATGCTGATGCAAAAGAATTTTGGAAAATAATTTTGGATAAATATTCGCCTGTTACATGGGAGGATATCGAAGAGGAAGAGCCTGATGCTATTGATCTGCAAATGCTAAAGGCCATAGAAGAAGACCCTGAATGCCATGAATTTATTAAAGAAAGCGATATAAATTGGGATTAAAACAAAAACCGCCCAGTGCTGGAATGATATGATACATCCGAAGATGATACCCACCAACAAAAATATTGTATCATCTTCGGAAACAGCCTGCAAGCATTTAATGCGCTGGCTGTTATTTTTATACACTTTTTTAAGGAGGACGATTTTTATGGCAGAAGGTGTTAGAATCCCTTTTTCATATATTCTTTTAAAATAGAAGTCGCCCATATTCTGAATTGTGTTCCTCTAAGAGATTTTACTCGATAATCAACGGAAATGATAACATCTAAATTATAAAAATCTACCTGATAAACCTTGCCGCCAGAAGCAGTGTAGGCAAATTTTGCCCAAACTTCCTCTTTTACCAATTCCCCTTCTTTAAAAATATTTCTTACATGTTTTCCAATTACACTTTTATCTCGCTGAAATAATTCGGCCATCTGATCTATGGAAAGCCAAACCGTATCATGGTCAAATGTTACTTCTATTTTTGTGATACCCTCTTCCGTAGTATACATAATTATATTCATTGCGGCATGATATTCTCCTACTACTATAATGTTTCTAAATATAACATTAATTCACTGAAAACATTTTTATTGGAAGCATATTTAAGAAGCCCCTCCAAAAAACCTATATTTCTGTGCGCTTCAATTAACAAAGCTGATAATTCATCGTCCATTTTATATAAATCCCCATACATCAGCGGGCGAGGGGTAAATGTATAATATTTTAGCATATCATCAATATTGAAATAATAAAAGTATCATTTTTTAATTTATTTCAAAAATCAGAAAAATAATGCAATATATACTCGCAATCAAGTTACATGACTTAGCCATACACATGGTACGATATTGGCAGAAAACGGTGTAAACCCCAAAACAGTAATGGAACGCCTTGGGCATAAAGACATAGCCACCACCCTTGGCACATATACATTCAATACAGAATCCATACAAAATCTGCTGTTGACATTTTTGAGGATGTAGCAAATAAATAATATAAAAAAGGCTGAACATTTTAGAATGTATTCAGCCTTTTTTATATTCAAAGTGCATTTTTACACTGAACGGGTGGCAAATGGGTGGCATACCATATATCCTGATATGCCTAGCTCCTTAAAAATCCTTATTTTTCAGCTTTCTTATTTCAGTTTCCAGATATCCCTGTTGTATTCCATAATGGTCCTGTCTGAGGAAAAGAACCCTGCCTTTGCAATATTCACCAGCATCATCTTTTTCCACTTTTCCCTGTCCTCATAGTCTGCCAGCGCCTGGTCTTTGGCCTTAATATAATCCTCCAGGTCAAGCAGTGTCATGAACCAGTCTTTGCCGATGAGCTCTTTGTAAAGCCGCTCCAGGTTTTCCTTATGCCCTGCTTTGAGCGCCTGTTTGCCCACAATAAAGTCCACTGCCTCTTTGACCACAGGGCTCTTTTTGTAGTAATCCTTTGATACATAGTCCGCTTTCTCATAATGCGCAATGACTGTCTCGGACTTTTCCCCAAAGATATAAATATTGTCATCCCCCACCAGCTCGTGGATCTCCACATTGGCCCCGTCGGAGGTTCCCAGCGTAACCGCGCCGTTTAACATAAACTTCATATTTCCTGTGCCGGAAGCTTCCTTGGAGGCAAGGGAAATCTGTTCGGAAATGTCGCAGGCAGGGATCAGCTTTTCCGCATAGCTTACATTATAGTTTTCCACCATCAGCACTGTCATATAAGGGCTTACTTCCGGGTCGTTGTTGACGATCTCTTCCAGCACCAGAAGCAGGTGGATGATATCCTGGGCAATCACATAAGCAGGCGCAGCCTTAGCCCCAAAGATAAAGGTAATGGGCCTTGCAGGCTTCTTGCCTCCCTTGATCTCCAGGTATTTATGGATGATATAAAGGGCGTTCATCTGCTGGCGTTTATACTCATGGAGCCTCTTAATCTGGATGTCAAAGATGGAGCTGGGGTTTAATGCCACTCCCTCCGCCTTCTTAACATATTCCGCCAGCTCCTTCTTGCGGTTCATCTTAATTTCCTCCAGGCGGTCAAGCACTGCCTGGTCTTGCTGGAATTCCAGGAGTTTTTCCAGCTTATCCGCATCCTTTTTGAAGCCGTCCCCAATGGTCTGGGACAAAAAGCCCGCCAGCTCCCGGTTGCAGCTAAGCAGCCATCTCCTGAAGGTAATGCCATTGGTCTTGTTGTTGAATTTTTCCGGATAAATCTTATAAAAGCTGTTTAACTCCGTTTCCTTTAAGATTTCTGTATGGATAGCGGCAACGCCGTTAACGGAAAATCCGTAGTGGATATCAATATGCGCCATATGCACCCGTTGGTCCTTGTCAATGATCTGCACCTTGGGGTCCTTGTATTTTTTTGCCACCCTCTTATCCAGCTCTTTGATATAGGGGACAAGCTGGGGCACTACCTTTTCCAGGTAAGCAAGGGGCCATTTTTCCAGCGCTTCCGCCAGGATCGTATGGTTGGTATAAGCGCAGGTTTTGCCCACCACTTCAATGGCCTCATCCATGGTAAATGCCTTTTCCTCCACCAGGATGCGGATCAGCTCCGGAATTACCATGGTAGGATGGGTATCGTTGATCTGGATCACCGCATGTTCATACATCTTACGCAGGTCGTATTTCTTTTCCTTCATTTCCCGGAGGATAAGCTGGGCGGCATTGCACACCATAAAATACTGCTGGTAGATCCGCAGCAGGTGCCCTGCCTTGTCAGAGTCGTCAGGATACAAAAACAGGGTCAGGTTCTTTTCAATCTCTTCCTTATCAAAGGTAATGCCATCCTCCACTATGCTCTCGTCAATGGACTCAATATCAAAAAGCCGCAGCTTGTTCACGCCGCTGTCATAGCCTGCAACATCAATATCGTAAAGCCGTGAAACCACCTTCTTTTTGCCAAAATGCACGTCAAAGGTAACGTCCGTTTTGGTGAGCCAGGAATGCTCCTCCATCCAGTCATTTTTCTCAGCGGTCTGCAGCCTGTCTTTGAACACCTGCCGGAAAAGCCCGAAGTGGTAATTCAGCCCAATGCCCTCTCCGGGAAGCCCCAGGGTGGCAATAGAGTCAAGGAAACATGCCGCAAGCCTGCCCAGCCCGCCGTTGCCAAGGGATGGTTCCGGCTCAATCTCTTCCAGCACAGAAAGGCTCTTGCCTTTGCCCTTTAAGATCTGGTCCAGCTTGTCATAAACGCCAAGGTTGATCAGATTATTGGACAGCAGTTTCCCAATCAAAAATTCTGCGGAAATGTAATAGATTTTCTTCTCCCCTTCATTGGTGTCACATACAGCCATGAGCCTTTTGGTAAATGCCAGTACCACATAGTAGGTTTCCTGGTCACTTAATTGGGCTAATGCTTTGCCGAACATATCTTCCGCAACTTCTTCCAGCTGCTGCTCCATGTTCAGAACCAATACATCCTTCTGCAAATTTGTTTGTGATGCCATAATTTCCTCCGTTTAATTGATATTTTTTAAAAAATTCCATTCTTAACATAAATTATTCCAGAATTTTCCCCCTTGCATACTGAGTGTAACACAAGAAAACGTTTTCCGCAAGCTTTTTTAAAAAAAAAGATAAAAAGGGGCAGGAAGCCTTTTTTCCCTTGCAATTTATCCCGATTACTTTATACTGATAGATAGAAATCACAAAGGGGGAACAAAATGAGGTCATATCAGATAAAAGAAGTGAAAAACTTTATGGGGCGGCTGCTGGGTTCCGATGTTTTTGATAGTTTTTTGATGGCAGAAGCGGTGGTCACCACCTATAACCGTTTTGCCATTGACGGCCATATAGAGAAAGCCTTTTTCACCGGGGATGTGAATGACAGCTCCCTCCTCCCTCCCTATGAATTTTCTGAATGGAAACATATGCGCCCTGTATGTTTTGGCATAATCAAAGGGAAGAGGACCCCTGTAAACTTTAAGCTGGCCCTTCATTTAAAGCCCGAGCTGGTTTCCCGGATTCTTACAGAAGGCGGGGCGGGCGTTACTTTGTCTGATATCAAAGCTTTTGTGCTGAATATCAAATACGATGGCAGCATGCTCACCTGCATTACCGCCACCGCATTTTTTACTTTTCTTCCTGACAAAACCCCCGACAGGCTCTGGGATGATTATATGGCACGGTTCCTTTCGGAACATCAGTTTTCTTTTGAAGAAAACTGACCCTCCTACAGGGCGGTATCTACCGCTGCGCCTTTTAAGTCTTCCTCAAGGAGCTTCATCTCGTCCATTACTTTCTTGATATCCCTCTGGACATCCTTCAGCACGTTGTCTGCCTCCACAATAAACTCGCCGGTGTCTGCCACCTCTTCTACAAACTCTTCTTTCTGTTCTTTTTCTTCTTTGGCCTTTTCGATCTTTTCTTTTTCTTCTTCTTCCTTTTCTGCCTTCTCTTCTGCTGCCTCTTTCTTCTCTTCCAGCTCCTGGTCCACATGGTCCTTGGCTTCCTCTGTGAGCATTCCGATAATTTCCTTGCTGGCAGCCTCTAAGATCTCATCCGCTGTCTCCTGGGCTTTCATAATAGTCTTCGCCTGGATCTGGGGCTTGTTGATCTTTGCGTCCGTATTGGCCGCAGCTATGGCGAACATGCCGTTATCCGCTTCCCTGATCTGGGCGTTGTATGCCTTTGCCCTGTCATTTAATGCCTGGCTCTTTTCCTGGTATTCCCGGAGCCCGGCCTCATCAATCTGGGAAAGCCGCTGCTTCTCCTCCTCGGTGAGTACCACCTGGGAGCCTTCCTCCATAGAAGCCGCCTTTTTATCCAGAAGCTTTAAATCTGCCTGCGCCTGTGCCTCGTCTTCAATGCCGTAAGCCTTCCGGAGGGCTTCCGCTTCTCTCCCAATTCCCTTAAGCTGGCTCTCGGCGGCTAATTTCATTTCCCTATATTCCCCAAGCTTCTCCTTGGTCTTGGAAAGTTCTTCGTCCATCTTGCGCTCGCCGTCCCAGGCATCTCCCACAATCTTCATCGCCTGCTGCCTTGCCTGCTGCTTTTTCCGGGCAATGGGGTCAAAGTTATCCTTCATGTTTCCTGCAAAAATACTTTTGCGCCCGCCCTTCTCTTCCTGAATGCCATTATGGCGCTGGCTTCTGCTGCTGTCACCCATAAAAATTGCCGCATTGTTTACTTTCATAGCTCCTTCTACCTCCAATCTAAAAGGGATCATCCGTTATCCCGCTGCCTTTGCCGCCAATAAAAATCCTATGGCTTATTGATTATATCGTCATTTCGGTGTATTGCAATTAGGCTGGCAGGGGCAAATGTCATAAAACGGGCAAAATCTGCTATGAATGCATTAAGGCCAGCGTATTATGGTACCCACCAGCGGCTTCCATACCGCAGGCCATTATTTGCAGTGTGTGCCCACAGCCCGGTCAATCATAGCAATACAGTTTTCTACTTTTTCCAAATCCCCCTCTGCCAGGCCGGGCAAAGGTTTCCTTGCGCCCCCAAATTCCAGCCCTTCTCTTCTTTTGATGATTTCCTTCATCACCGCATACAGATTTCCCTTGCAGGCGCACATAGCGTAAATAATCGCATCCACGTCATTTTGGATCTTCCTGGCGGCCGCAAAATCCCCTTCTTTGCACAGGCTAAACAGTTTCAGGAACAGGTCAACCATTACCCCAAAGGTCCCGCCGATGGCACCGTCAGCGCCAATGGCAAGGCCTGCAACCAACTGTTCGTCGGGGCCGTTAAATACTGCGAAATCTTCTCCCCCTTCCATTTTGAACATCTGGATATCCACAGTGGGCATAGAGCTGTTCTTTACGCCGGCAACCCGGGGATTTTTCAGCATCTCCTTAAACAGCGGCATGGTCAGTGCCACCCCTGCAAGCTGGGGGATATTATAGATAATGAATTCCGTATCCGGCGCCGCCGCCGAAATATCATTCCAGTACTGTGCGATGGCATGGTCGGGAAGATGAAAATAAATTGGCGGGATGGCTGCCACCGCATCTACGCCCAGGCTTTGGGCGTGGGCTGCAAGCCTGCAGCTTTCAGCAGTATTGTTGCAGGCGCAGTGGGCAATCACGGTCATCTTCCCTTTTACCACTTCCATCACCGCCTCCAGCGTCCTTTCCCTCTCTTCCACCGTCTGATAAATACATTCCCCGGAAGAGCCGCATACATATACGCCTTTCACGCCCTTTTTGAGCAGATACTCCGCCCATGCCTGGGTACGCTCAGCACTGACACTCCCATCCTCCCCATAACATGCATAAAATGCCGGGATAATTCCCTGATACTTTGCAATATTTCTCATATATTTTTCCTTTCCCCGCTGCTGCGGTGTAAAATTGGTAAAAACGGAATACTGTTGCTTTAAACTTTATCACTTACGAAAATTATTTTCAATCTAAACAGCGATGAAATTTTTTCTTTTTTTATTGTCTTTTTCCCTCCCTGATGCTATGCTATAAGAAACCTAAAATGAACGGAAATTATTACTTACAGGAGGAATTTCGTTATGAAAAAACATATTGTCTGTTTTGGTGATTCCAATACCCATGGTTATTGCGCCCTTACCAACGGGCGTTTCTCAGAGGAGGAACGCTGGACCTGCCTTCTCGGGCAACTGCTGGGGGAAGACTATCTGGTGCTGGAGGAAGGGCTTTCCGGCCGCACCACCTGCTTTGACGACCCGGTCCACGAAGGGCTCTCGGGCCTGGATTATATTTATCCCTGCCTGATGAGCCATGCCCCTGTGGACCTGCTGGTGATCATGCTGGGCACCAATGACACCAAGGAACGCTTCGGCTCCTCCGCCGCCTGCATTGCCCTGGGCCTTAAGAGGCTGGTGGCCAAAGCTGTGGCCACCACTGACTGCTGGGGTACCCATGGCCCCCGCATCCTCATCGTGGTCCCCAAAACAATTGACAAAGAGTATGAGTCTACTGCCGTAGGTGCCACCATGGGACGGGGCTGCGCGGAAAAATCAGAAGGCCTTATCGCAGAGTACAAAACCATTGCAAACCTTACAAACTGCTTTTATTTCGATGCCAACGAAGTTGTGGCTGAAAATAACCATATCGACTATATGCACCTGACCAAAGAAGGGCACCAGAGCCTGGCCAAAGTACTCTCAGGGCTCATTCCTTCCCTTCTGTGAAAAACCTTGCAGCTTCTGGGAACCAAGCCATGCCGCGCCAAGCAGCCCTGCCTGGTTTCCCAGTGTAGCCTGCCTGAGCTTTAGCCCGCCAAAGCTTGGCATGATCTGTTTCCTGACCTTTTCCTCTACCCGTTCCAGAATATAAGGCTGCGCCATCACACCGCCGCCTAAGATGATACAGGAAGGGTTGAAAATACAGACCAGTGTTACAAGCCCATAGGCAATTTCTTCCGCCCACTGTTCTACCACAGCCCTCACCTTTGGCTCATCTATCCGGGCAAAGATCTTTCGCCCATTGTCCAGCCCGGGATCAAGCTCTTTGGCCTTGTTTACCAGTGCCGTTGTGGATGCATACCGCTCATAGCACCCGCTGAAGGGATCTCCCGGCACCCTGTCCTGGGGGTGGATTAAGATGCCGCCAAATTCCCCTGCGGAACAGGCGCTCCCCCTGTAAACCTCCCCCCCGACCACAATGGCTCCCCCAACGCCGGTCCCATAGGTAGCGCACAGGAAATCCGGTTCTCCCAATCCGGCGCCGAACCTGCCTTCCCCCAACGCCGCGGCGTTCACATCGTTTTCTACTGCCACAGGGACGCCAAACTCCTTCTCCATGATTTCCCGGATCCGCATACCGGTATACCCGGGAATATTATCATTCGCAAAGCGGATATATCCCTCCCAGGGGTCTACCTGCCCTGCAGTGCTGATCCCGATGGCATCGAATTTACCGCATTCCCCCAGAGCCTGCTTTGCCTGTTCCATCACAGCGGCGCCTCCCGCCTTTGCCCTGGTCTCATGCTCCTTCAGCCCATACAGGTTTCCCTCCTCCCATATGCCGGATTTAATGGAAGTACCGCCAATATCCAATGCCGCAATTTTCATCCTCTTACCCTAAGCCTCCCTGCTTCCCAGCGCTGCCATAAAGCGGTTTGCAATTTCCAAAGGACGTGTGACCGCCCCTCCCACTACGATGGCAAAAGCGCCTGCTTCCAGGGCTTCCACCGCCTGCTGGGGATAATGGATCCTACCTTCCCCGATCACCGGCACATCTATGGCCTGGGACAGGCGGCGGATCAGCTCATAGTCAGGCCCCTCCAGCTTGGGGGAAGCTTCTGTGTAACCGCTCATGGTGGTCCCCACAATGTCCATGCCAAGCTTCCACGCATTGATCCCTTCCTCGTAGGTGGAAATGTCCGCCATCAGAATCTGGTCCGGATATTTTTCCCGTACCTGGCTGATAAACTCATTGACAGTCTTCCCATCCCCCCTGGCCCGAAGGGTACAGTCCAGGGCAACCACATCGCTGCCTGCCTCCACCAACTGGCCCACCTCTTTCATGGTAGGCGTAATATAGCTTTCAAAACCGGGATACTGGACCTTAATCAGGCCAATCACCGGCAGCCCTGTCTCTTCCTTGATGGCAACCACATCCCGCACGCTGCTGGTACGCACCGCCGGGCACCCTGCCATCTTCCCTGCCCTGGCCATCAGGTACATCACCGATTTTTCTTCCACATACAAAGGTTCACCGGGAAGGGCCTGGCAGGAAATAATCATCTTTCCCCTGATCCTATCAAAAAACTCCTGTTTGTTCACTGCGATATCCTCCTTTTTGCCGCCCCCGCACTTAAGGCGCGGCATTTCTATTCCACTGTGATCTTAAATACTGCCTTTTTCACACGCCTTGGCGCTTCTACACATACGCCAGGCTTGTGGGCCTCTCCCGGATACAGGGCAAGATAGTCCCCGCCCTTTAGCATGTTGCGCTTTCCGATTCCTGTTCCCCGGTAAAAGGCCACGTCCCTCTCCGGGGGCAGTTCCTCCTCCACCTCCAGTTTTTCCGCATCCTCCACAAAGATCAGCTCTTCCCCCTGCAAAACACACTGAATATCCACATGCTTACGGTGGGACTCAAAACGGCGGTTCTGTTCAAAATCCGTTTCAAATTCCTCCACATTGTAATAAATGTCCGGGGAAACTTCATAATGCCCCGGCGGGGTATTTTCATCCAGCGTTGCTAATATTTCCAAAGCCTTTTTTATCTTTTCCTCCATAGCATCCTCCTTCTGCTCCTGTCTCTATACGCAGCCCTGCCCATATACCTTTTTCCACGCCTGGGCGATCAGCCTGTGGCCCGGCGGGGTGAGATGTACCCCGTCCCCGGTCCAGCATTCTTCCGGGCACGTCCCCAGGGCCTCCTGGAAAGTTTTTTGCAGGTCCAGATAGTCTGTCCCATATTCTTCTGCAAGCTTCCGGGTAATTTCCCTGCGTATGGCCGTTTCCTTTTCAAAATAATCCCATTTTTCATTGGTGGCGCTTCCATGCATAACATATGCCCCCATAAGGATGATCCTGGTCCCGGGCAGCGCCTCCCTGGTCTCCCGCAGCAATATCCTGTAAACTTCCTCAAACAGCGGCGCCTCCACGCCGTTTTGGTTGAAAAGCTCATGCCACACATCATTGATGCCAATCAGGATGGTGAGCACGTCCGGGTATAGCTCCAGGCAATCCTTGCGCCAGCGGGGCAGCAGGTCTGTCACGCGGTTGCCGCCTACCCCTGCGTTTAAAACCTCATAGTCAGGATGCCAGCAGGTCAGGTCAGACGCCAGCATCCTCACATAACCTCTGCCAAGCTCCCTGGGGTCACTGCAATTTCCCCTGACTGCCTCTGTTATGGAATCTCCCTGAAACAAAAATCTCATATCTGCCCGTCCTCCTTTTCCCTCCAGCCATACGCCCGTTTCCATGCCTGGGCAATCAGCCTGTGCCCGGCGGGCGTAGGGTGCACGCCGTCTATGGTCCAATGGGTGGGCGGCAGCTTTTGCAACGCCCGGTCAAATTCCTCCTGCAGGTCCACATAGTCCGTCCCATACCGCTTTGCCAGTTTTTCTGTGATTTCCCGCCGGACGGCAGTCCCTTCCGAAACCAGGTCCCACACTCCTTCGGTGGCTGTCCCATGCATACAGTAAGACCCCATCAGCAGGATCCTTGTATCTGGGAGCTTCTCCCTGGTTTCCCTGAGCAAAATATTGTAAACCTCTTCAAACAGCGCAGGCTTGACCCCGTACCAATGGCCGCCGTCATTGACGCCCACCAGGACTGTGAGCACATCCGGCCTTAAATTCAGGCAGTCTTTTTTCCAGCGTGCCAGCAAATGCAGCACACGGTTGCTGAGGATCCCCATATTTAAGATCTCATTTTCCGGATGGAAACAGGCCAGCTCCGCCCCCAGCAAAAGTACATAACCGCAGCCAAGATCGTGGGGATCCTCATGGTTGAGCCTTCCCGTATCTGTTATGGAATCTCCTTGAAACAAAAATCGCATTTCTTCCCCCTTCATTCCAGTTCCGTAACTTCCCTTCCCGTACCTCGGGTCTGCAGAGAAAATCCTGTCTGGTCCACAGCCAGTATTTCCTCTGGGTACTCCCCGGGAAGTTACTGTTCCAGTCCCGTAACTTCCCTTCCCGTACCTTGGGCCTGCAGAGAAAATCCTGTCTGGTCCACAGCCAGTATTTCCTCTGGGTACTTCCCGGGAAGTTACTGTTCCAGTTCCGTAACTTCCCAGCTCCGTATAACTGTTAAAAATCCGGGGACATGTCTTTTGCAGAGTCATGTCCCCGGATTTTAGCCAACAGAGCAGATCTCCAGGCATCCCTGTGCTATTTTGCACAGAGGATGTCTTCTTCTATTCTATTCCTATTTTGCATAGCTTGCCTGGATCTCTTCAAGGGAATCCAGCTTATCCAGCTCTGCCATCAAATCATTGTATCCCATTCTATCCAGTTCTGCCAGATAATTATCCCACTCTGCTACAGGGTCAATCTGCCCAAGAACAGACTGTGCTGCAAAGTTCTTTACATAAGCCAAAACATCTTCCCCAATATCAGAGGATATCTCAGCATGGTTGGTCTCATTGGCTATGTCTTCCTTATAGGGGATCGTCTGCCATTTCATCCAGCTTCCATCTTTTCCCCAATATTTCAAGCCAGCAGCAAACATAGGTTCTTCACCTGTCCACTTAGAAACATCCCTGTCCTGGCCGGTCTGCCCGAAGGTCCAGGTCCCTCTCTCGCCGCTTGCCAGAGTATTCAACTTAATGGGCATATCCCCGCTCTCATCCCATTCCCAGTCAACGCCATATTCACCATACAGCATGGACAAATGGGTGGTCTTGTCGCCTGCGCCAAAGAGTGTATAGTCAACAAACTGCAGAATCTTTGCCAGCTTCTGGTCGTCCACATCCGCCCTTACAAAGAAATTGCTGTATGCCGGTGTAGCATTGGTCAACGCTGTGGGTTCCCCGCCGTCAGGCTTCACGCCAGGTGTTAACAGGATCTTGGCGTCCGGATTTGCCTCCAGTAATGTCAAAGGCGGCCGGTCTGCTGCCCAGGAGTTTAAGGAATTGGTAGAAGTTACCCAATACCCTGCAATATTTGTATTTACTTCGTTCCATGCAATACTTCTGTTATCTTCCATCGCATTGGGGTCTAACAGCCCCTTCTTATACATATCCGCCATGCCTACCAGGTAATCCCTGTATTCATCCAGCGCATAATACATCTCAGCGCCGCCGTCTTTTCCTTCATTGACACCATTGCGGAAACCATATGCAGAATACATTGTGGTCTGGAAAATATTGGGAAGGGCCGCGCCAACAGTGTCTTTCTTGCCATTCCCGTCAGGATCCTGGTTCACGAAAGCATCCATGATCTCTAAAAACTTGGTCAGTTCAATTCCGTCATCAGCAACATAAATCCTGTCATATACTTCTTCTACATTCACGCCCAGGTCAATGCCCAGTTTTTCAATCCAGTCATAACGATAATAATCGTTGGGCAGATAATAATCCACAAACTGGAAGGTGATGCCTGTTAACGCCAGGAATGAATCCGGGTCATTAGGGTCTGTTATCATCTCATAGATCAACGGGAACTCATCGTAATATTCGATCAGCTTCGGGCAGTAATACTCTACCATTGCCTTCGGGATGGTCCTGGGAAGCTCATTGTCATACATCCATGCAGGGGTCTTGCTGCTGGTCCACATACAGTCAGGCATTTCGCCGGAAGCCAGCATCAAATCCTGTGTGGTGGTGGTGTCCAGAGGCTTTACCTCCAGATTGATGTTCAGTGCATCTTCGATCATGGATTCTATATAGCCGCCATGCTCATAGGTAGAATCGCACCACCAGGTACTGGTGTAGGTAATATCATAGGTCTTGTCTTCAGGCTGGGGAATATCCGCAGTTGCCGTATCTGCCCCTTCTGAAGAATCTGCCGTGCCTGTTGAATCCCCAGCGCCTGCTGATCCCTCGCTCTTGCCTGCTGAATCCGCCGCAGGTGTATTGTCTTTGCTGCCGCAGCCGGACAGCACCATAGAACTGCACAGTGCCACTGCCAAAAGACAGCTAATTATTCTCTTTTTCATATGAAATCTCCTTCCTCACTGTATTAATCAAAAATTGTCCTTAACTGGGAAAGCTCTACCCGCCTGATGGTAGTCATCGCCAGAGTACTTCCCTCATCCTTACCGCCTGCACAGTAGGCCAGCAGCATGGCATCCTCTGTAAAGCAGATCGCGCAATAGCAATAGCCTCTTCCCTTATCGGTTTCAAAAGCAACAGGTTCAGAGAAGGTCTTCCCGTTATCCCTGCTCACTGCGATCACCTGGGGATCCCTACCGCCTGTGAAAAACCCTGCCTGCTCCCTGCCATTATACTGGGGAATGGGATTCCAAATTGCATAAATAGCTCCGTCTGCATCCCGCTTCATACTCATGGGGCTGCAAGGCGAGGAAAACCGTGAGGGCTGGCTGGGGGTCCAATGCTCACCATTATCAATAGAGATAAATTCCCACTGATGCCCAATATCCGTCCTTGCCCAGCCATACAGGATGCCAGGTGAAAGTTCAATGACTCCCGGCTCCTGGAGGCCGCTGTGGCTGTATGCAGAATAGGGAAGGGTAACCTCTCCCCCTGCCTGTGTCCACGTAACCCCATCATCATCAGAATAGAAAAACTGTGCCTTGCTGCGGCCGTCAAAATAATTTACGCCGCTGTCCGGGGAGTTTTTCCATCCAACATCATGGCATGCCACCGGGATAATAATCCTGCCGTCTGCAAGCCGTACCACCCTGTCGTTGTTTGCCACAAAGAAACAATCCCTTGGGGTGCACATCACCCTCTCAGACCAGGTACGGCCGCCGTCAGAGGATCTGCGGAGGAACATCTGTGCCATGGTATAGGTGGTCCTTACCAGATAAAACAGGCCAATATCCCCGTTCTGCATCTCCAGAAGGGACACGGACATCACATTGACACCCTTTTCCCCCTTGTAGGTAACGATCAGTTCTCCGTCGTCAAAGGTGCGCCCGCCGTCTGTTGAACGGATCAGGCACAGATTGCAGAAGCTTTCATCTCTGTGGCTGTCTCCCTCATAGCAGCTGTAGACAAAAATAATCTCGCCGTTTTTGAGGACAAGAAACGCCCCCTCACTGTTTCGCGGGTTCTTCCGTTCAGCCGAAGGCATCAACTGTTTCGAGATAGTCCCTAATTCCACTTGTTTCATTATAAATCTCCTTTCTATATTGCAGTGGTCAGCCTTTTACAGCCCCCACCATGATTCCCTGTACAAAATATTTCTGAAGGAAGGGGTATACCAGTATGATCGGAAGAGTAACGATGATAGTGGTTGCCGCCTTCACGGTATCGGAATTCAGTTCCACCAGTTCCCCCATTGCCTCTGCCACACCTACCTGGGTATTCATTTTTTCTGTTATACTGTCCAGCATCCGGCGCAACGTATACTGCAGGGTGGTCAGGTTGGCGTTGCTTCTGCAGTATACCATATTGTCAAACCAGGCGTTCCACTGGCCAACCATCTGCCAGAGGGATACGGTGGCCAGCACCGGCTTGGAGACCGGCAGGATGATCCGGAAAAAGATATGGAAAGCATTGGCCCCGTCTATGCTGGCCGCTTCCTCCATCCCCTTATCAATAGAGAAAAAGTAATTTCTGATAATAATACAGTCAAACACCGAAAAAGCTGTGGGCAGTACATACACCCAGAAATTGTTCAGCAAATTCAGGTTTTTCATGTTCAGGTAAGCAGGGATCATGCCGCCGCTGATGAACATGGGGATTACGAAAAACGCCATAATCGGCCCACGGAACGGAATCTCCGAATGGATCAGGGAGTATGCTGCCATACAGCAGATGATTACATGCAGGAAAGTCCCTACAACCGTCCTCGCCACTGATACGAAAAATGCCTGGACAATCGCATTATCTTTTAGGCAGTAGGAGTAGGCGTCAATGGACCATACCTTTGGCCAAAGGTTCAAATCTATGTAAGAAATATCCTGGGGCCTGGAGAAAGAACGCACAATCATATCCCAGAAAGGAAATAAAATCGTTATGCAGAACAGAACCATAAACAGGATATTGCAAAAATCAAAAACTTTACTTGCGGTAGAAACCTTCATTTTCGTCCGATGTTGTTTCATTTTACTCACAGCCATTCCCTCCTTCTTAAATAATCTTATATTCCGGGTTTGCTTTTCTTGCAAACCAGTTTGCGATCATTACCAGTCCCAGGCTCACCACATTCTGGAACAGGCCCATTGCTGCCGAGAAGGAGAATTTACTTTCCACCAGACCTTTCCGGTATACATAAGTGGAAATAACGTCCGCCGTCTGATAAGTAGCATCGCTGTACAAGTTAAAAATCGGGTCAAAACCAACTGTGATCAGGTTACCAACGCTCAGGATCAGCATGGTGCACATAGTGGGCAGCATGGCAGGAAGCGTAATGTAAAGGACCTTATGGAACCGGTTGCCCCCGTCAATGGCGCATGCTTCATAAAGCTGCGTGTCAATGCCTGATATGGTAGCAAGATAGATAACGATACTGTAGCCGGTGCCCTTCCAGAGATTGGTCACCAGGTAAACAGGGACGAACATATCCGACTGCATCATAAAATATACAGACTGGTCCAGGATCCCCAGCTTTACCAGTAAAAGATTCACAACGCCATTCACTGGTGAAAGGATCTGATATACAAAAGTACCAACCACGACCCATGACAGAAAATGGGGCATATAAGTGATCGTCTGCACCGTTTTCTTGAACCGCAGGTTCATAAGCTCATTCACCAGCAACGTAAATATTATTGTCACCGGGAAGGATGTAAGCAGTGTGAGAACACTGATCTTGACCGTATTCTTCAGCACCCGCCAGAAGTTATAATCGCTGAACATCTTTTGAAAGTTTGCAAACCCTATCCAGTCGCTTCCCCCGATTCCCCTTGCCATCTTATAATCCTTGAACGCAATCACGATGCCGCCCAGGGGCATGTAGGAAAAGAGAAAAACCAATATGGCAGCAGGCAGCAGGAATATATAATAAGGCATTGCCCTTTTTACCCGCCGTGACAGATCCCCACTAGCAACCGCCGGTTTCCCTTTTTGTTTCTTCATCCTCTTCTCTCCTTTCTTTGGGATACAGCACTTTTTTCATTCTCCCCCCGCGGACTGGATATGTTTTAAGTGCATTCAGGATAATTTTTGCTCACTTTTCACCGTTTGAATTGTGCACTTTTTCATCCTTCCCATTATATATTTTTCATTTCTCTAACATTATATCACATTTTGTTCAATTATGCAATAAATTTTCACTTTTTTATTTAAATAAATATTTTTGCATCCGATACAATATTTTTCCTAATGCCCTTCCCCATTTCCAAAAGGATTTTATCTGCCTGCATAGCCAGCATCCTGTACAGTATGTTATAATTGGGGAAAAGGGGATCCGCCTGTGCCGGATTCCTTAAGACTGTTGAAAAAATCACCGGAGGGAGGATAACCATGGGAAAATACTTTGCCTTTTTCAGGCTCCGTTTCAGTATGGGGCTGCAATACCGGGCGGCGGCACTCTCCGGCATCATCACCCAGTTTGTATGGGGTGCCATGGAAGTGTTAATGTTCCGGGCTTTTTACCGTTCCCAGCCCCAGGCTTTCCCTATGGCGCTTCACGCCACCTGCACTTACGTATGGATGCAGCAGGCGTTTCTCGCCCTGTTTATGGCATGGATGATGGAAAATGAGATCTTTGACTCTATTGTCAGCGGGAATGTGGCTTACGAGCTTTGCCGCCCTGTGGGGATCTATCATATGTGGTTTGCCAGAAGCCTTGCCAACAGGCTTTCCAGGGCGTTGCTGCGCTGCCTGCCCATTTTGCTTGTGGCGGCAGCGCTCCCTGCCCCCTATGGCATGATGGCACCTGACAGCCCCCTTGCCCTGCTGTTCTTTTTCCTTACCATGTTTTTGGGCGTGGGGGTCACAGTGGCCTTTTGTATGCTGGTGTACATAGCCTGCTTTTTTACCGTATCCTCTATGGGGGTGCGCATGGTGGCAATATCTGTCGTGGACTTTTTCTCCGGCAGCCTGATTCCCCTGCCCTTTTTCCCCGCCAGGGTAAGGGCTGTTTTGGAATTGCTCCCTTTTGCCTCCATGCAGAATGTCCCCTTGCGGGCCTACAGCGGGGATCTAAGCGGGAGTGCCATGTACCGTGCCCTTTTACTGCAGATCTTCTGGCTCCTTGCACTGGTTGCCGCCGGAAAACTGCTGGAAATGGCGGCAATGAAAAAAATCACCCTGCAGGGGGGCTGAGCCTGCCACCCCCAGCCAGGCAGGTTTTTCCAGGAAGGAGTTTCATGATGAGATTATATGGGAAATTTTTTTTGATACATTTAAAGAGTGTGGCAGCCTATAAGGCCTCCTTTGTTTTGACCACCATGGGGCAGTTCCTCACTACCTTCACCGTGTTTTTAGGCGTCCACTTTATGTTCCAGCGTTTTTCCTCGGTGGAAGGGTTCACCTACAGCGAGACCCTTCTGTGCTTTAGTATCACCCTGATGGAATTTTCCCTGGCAGAAGCCTTTGCCAGGGGCTTTGACTCTTTTGGTTCTATTGTAAGGCAGGGGGAATTTGACCGGATCCTGGTCCGCCCAAGAAATGAAATATTACAGGTGCTTGCCAGCCGTATGGAATTTTCCCGGCTGGGGCGCATGGCCCAGGCGATAGTGATGTTTGTATATGGCATTTCCACAAGCCAGGTCCACTGGACTTTTTATAAAGCCCTGACTGTGATGTTTATGCTTATCGGGGGAGTGGCTGTGTTCAGCGGCCTTTTTATGGTGTATGCCTCCCTGTGCTTTTTCACCCTTGAAGGGCTGGAATTTATGAATATCTTTACCGACGGGGCCCGGGAATACGGCAAATATCCTGTGAACATCTACGGGAAAAGAGTGCTGCAGCTTTGTACTTTTGTGGTCCCATATGCGCTGATCCAATATTACCCCCTTCTTTATCTGTTAGGGCGCGGGAAACCTTATTACAGCCTGCTGCCCTTTGCCGCCTGCCTGTTCCTTGTACCCTGCTTCCTTATGTGGCGGCTGGGGATGCGGCATTATACCTCCAGCGGGTCCTGAAATACAAAGACCTAATTTCTCATAGATCTCTGTCATACATCCATTAAAATCCCTGCTATACCGTTCAATGCAGATTCGGGTTTAAAATTGCAAACTTTAAAAGTAAGTTCACACTCCATCCATGTCACAGGCATTGTTGAATGCAACACAGAATTTGCCCATGGGATCTATATCATTCAGCCGCCCGAATGCTTCGCTGCCCCAATTGTCTTTATGCCCTTTGAATTGCCAAACGCAGCTTTACTTCATCTGGCAAGAGGCCTATGGTGCCGCTCTGCTCCATGGCCTTATCCCTCTTCCATTCTTGACAATCTTCGGCGATTGCACTATAATGAACACTGCTCAGTTTGAAAAGAAATATCTGGTCTTTGAACTGAGTTTGACCCTATAAAGGAGGATGAGCCTAAATGAAAAAGTATCTAAACTTTTCCTTGGTTTACGCTGTTGCTGCTATGGCAGGCGGTGTTTTCTACCGGGAGTTCACCAAGTTCCATAGCTATACGGGCGCGACGGCCCTGGGCAAGGTACATACCCACCTGTTTCTGCTGGGAATGCTGGTATTCCTGGTGATAGCCCTGTTTGCAGCCCATTACGACCTTCAAAAAATCAAAACTTTCCGGGTATTTTTATGGATCTACAATATTGGCCTGCCATTGACAGCGGCCATGCTGTTCGTCCGGGGTGTGCCCCAGGTGCTGGGGCTGGCCTTGTCTGATGCCGTTAACGCCTCTATTTCAGGAATCGCAGGCATTGGCCATATTTTGACCGGGACGGGAATCATTTTATTGCTATTATCCCTGAAAAAACTGGCTGATAACGGAGGATGAATCCATGGAAGCCGGTGCCTTCCCCGGAAAGCAGCACAGCCCCTGTGTAAACCGCAAGGGCATTCCGTAAATTTTATCCCCCCACTTGCTCCCTTTAAGGGAACTGGAAAATGGGGGCTTTTTCCGGCTGTGAGCAATGTTATGTTACTGTTTTTCTTTTTTTTCCTGGTTTTTTCAATGTTTGTGAATATTTTCTTATTATGGTATAGTTAACTTAGCAAAAATGGGAATACTATGTGCAATGCAAATCATGTGCTGCTTCAAAAATTTGCATCCGAAAACATGAAATTAAAAAATCCACCTACGAAATGGAGAAATCATGGAAGAAGAAAAACGCAGACAAATAGTTGAAATTTCAGGCATTGCCTTTACATGCTTTCAGGAGGTCATGGAGCATTCTAATGAAGAAGAAAAGGAATTTATCAATAATAATTTTGATATTTTCATAAACATTTTCAACCATACTGTCTTAACAACCTATAATTTGCTAAAAAAGTAGGAACCACCTGAATCCCGCCCCAGACAGAAAATATGGGTATCCCCTGCCGGCCTGACCTGACCATAGGGCAGGGGAACCATAAAAAAGATGGCTTGTTGTTATAGACATGATATAATTATTTCAGATGAATGAATCAAAAGCTGTGGGGAAATTACATAATTATGATAGATGAATTAGTGCTAAGATACCTTTCCTTGTCAGATAAATTGAGGAATGGATACAAAAATAGTCTAGGGATTGCAAGCCATACATGGAATGAAACACTTTCCAGGATAATACCCGTTGTCCCCGAAGCCTTCCGGGCAATATACGGAAAAATAGCAGGGACATATAGAAATATCGGGAATCAAAAGTATATGGATTTTGTTCCGGGTTATAGGCTGATACATATTGAGGAATTAGAAAATGAATACCACACCCTCCTACATATGTTAGTATTAGATGATATCAGCGAAGCTGAAATAAGGGCAATCATGCCTTTATTAGCCGACGGTTCATCTTGCTATATCTGTTATGTGGAAACAAAAAATAATGAAGAAGCTATTTTCCATTATTCTCCCCACGAGGGCCTGCAAATGATGCATACTTCCATAGAATTATTTTTCAAAACGATCATTGCTTTTTACCAAAAAGGGGTATTTTATTTGGATCAGGATGGCTTTCTTGATTATGATTTTGAACAAGAGGGCCTTATTGGCGCTGAATATAATCCGGGCATAGATTATTGGACAGAATAACTAATTGAATTTAAGGAGATAGAGAAACGTGAGGAAAATAAGTTTATTTATTGCAATGAGCCTTGACGGATATATTGCAGACACGAAGGGCAGCGTTGACTGGCTGAACGGGCAAGGCAATGATGATGGGAATTTTGATGCCTATACTGAATTTGCCAAAACCATTGACACGGTCTTAATGGGCTGGAATACTTATCATCAAATCGTTACCGAACTTTCCCCCAAAGAGTGGGTATATAACGGATTTACAACCTATGTTATCACCCATAATGGGCATACTTCCTCTGAAAAAATCCGATTTGTAAACATAGACCCTATTGATTTAGTTAAAAGGCTGAAAGAGGAAGACGGAAAAGACATATGGATATGCGGTGGGGCTAATCTTGTCCAGCAGTTAGTAAATGAAGATCTAATTGACTATTATCATATCACTGTGATTCCTACGCTTTTAGGTTCAGGCATCCGGCTTTTTGAAAATGGAAAGCATGAGATCAAATTAAGATTGCTTCATACACAGTCCTATAATGGTATGACAGATTTGATTTATACACGAAGATAATTTCCAGTTTGTAAGCTTTCTCCATAAGTTTCCCTTATTTTTGCCCTCAAGGGTTTTTATCTTATGCCACTTTATGTTGGGAATGATAGCGGTGGTCAGGATGGCAGTACTTTTTCATTAATAAAGATTTCATTTTCGGAAGTTTCAGCTTGTAGCACTTCAGGAAGATATCTTCTTTGCCATATCATCTGATTCCGGTAAGATAGCACTTCCCGTGTATAAGTGGCAAATAAACATACCTTCCATCAATTTCGTAAACATTTGTGCCGCTCTGCCCGACTTACATAGTTTCTTTCATCTTCAATGGTATATGCAGGAACAAGTTTTTTTAGTTCTCCGTAATAGTCTTTAGTCGTATTCAATAAATGACATATTTCTAACGGATTCCAATATTCTAAATCAGCTTTTCCACAGATAAAACCACAGGATTTGTCAAAATTTCCTATGGAAACAAGTGCTTTTTGATAGGTTTTCAAATCCTCAACCGAAAGATTGTCAATCACAGCCATAATATCAATATCACTGTTTTCAGTTTCTTCGTTACGGAGATAGCTGCCCTGTAATCCAATATACATCAGCCTTTCACCAAAAACGTCTTTTAATAAAATTATTAATTCGTCAACATATTCATCTATCCTAAGCATTCTGGATCACCTATCTCCTCATTTCCAAGATATTTCATGTATTCTTTTCCCTCATGAAAATTCATTATCGGGCGGCGAAGTTTTGATGGGTACAACGGTAATTTATTTAATATAGACAGATCCAGCCAACCAAACCCAACCTGGTTAGTATCACCTTGAAGTGCTGCATTGGGGGTATTACCCAAATAATCACATAAAAATACTAAATCCATTCTGTGAAAACTCTCACCGTGAACCCCCTCTATAACAAACAGCAAATCTTTACATTTAACCTCTATTCCTGCTTCTTCTCTAACTTCCCTTTCAACAGTCTGAGGAAGTATTTCCTCACAGTCTTGGCCTCCGCCGGGTAAAATGTACCATTCCTCCTTGCCATCATTCAATTTTATTGCAAGCAATTTACCATTTTGAATTATAACTGCTTTTGCAGAAGTTCGTATTTGCCTTGACATATTTATAATCCTTTCTTATCCTCTATTGAATAAATTCACATATCTTATCTTCTCAATATCATGATTAATCATTTGATTATACCACTTACAATCTCCATTTTCCACCATAAATCAGGGCATAGCAATCGCCACACCCCACATTTCTTATCGATATGAGGAAGGTGAATTCATGGCTTTGTCAGATGGCCAGCGTTTTGCCATGTATACCGCACAAGAAATCGAAAGCGAGTACCACCTCCAAAGGTGTGCATACCCGCTTCCCATTCCCATATTCTCAATCTATTTCCCCAAAAATGAACACCCTCCAAGGCCGCCCATTCACAGATTCGGATACCACCGCAGCAAATCTTCATCCCCATTCTCAATCAAAATATTCACCGCATAATACAGCCACTCCTCCGGCGTGGGGATCTCTCCCTCATGGGGAATCGCCTCCCACTGCGCCCGCTTCTTCGGGTCAGAGCCATTCATCCCCCGCCCCTGATCCGTGCCGAGATAATCTCACGCATATCCGAGGTCTTCCAGCCCGCCATCGCTATGTAGTTCATGGCCTCCGCCGCCGTCTTTAACGGTAATTTATGTAAATCTTATTCCATATGTAATACATACGCTTGCTTTTAGCATACAATAGTGCTATAATAATCACAACTCGAATACGAAAGGAGAGATACCTATGGCACTGGCAACTTTAACCGCAAGGGTAGACGAAAAAGACAAGGCCAGCTTTGACACCTTCTGCTCCAATGTTGGCCTGAATACTTCTACCGCAATCAACCTTTTTGTGAAAGCAGTTTTACGCGAAAACCGCATCCCGTTTGAGATCACCCAGACTACCGAACCATTTTTCTCTGAGGCGAACATGGCCTATGTGAAGAAATCCGTCCAGGAGCTGAGGGCCGGGAAAGGCACCGCCCATGAACTGATTGAGGTGGACGATGAGTGAAAAAATATGGTCAGACGATGCCTGGGAGGATTACCTCTACTGGCAGACGCAGGATAAAAAAACACTAATGCGAATCAACCAGCTCATCCGGGATATCGAGCGGAACGGCTGTATGCAGGGAATCGGGAAACCCGAACCCCTCTCCGGCGACCTGCAGGGCGAATACAGCCGCCGCATCAACGAAAAAGACCGGCTCGTCTACCATATGGAAAACGGGCGGCTCTACATCGCCCACTGCAGAGGCCATTATGTAGATAAATAACCCAGGATAATCCCCGCCTATATCCGAAACGGGGATTTATCATGCAATCAGAATATGCTCAAAAATTGTCGAAATCCGCCTGCGTTGCCAATTCCACATAAGCATCCTGGCACCCATCATTCCGGCTCTCCACATACATATCATTCACCATCCCAATCGTAAGCAGATCAAGATCCCGGATAGAAAGCCCCAGCTGCACACACCTAAGCAGGAACAGCGGCGTTGTCATTGGCCGGTCTGTAGGGCGAAGTTTTTTTAGCCTCCGCGTCCGTCTTCACATCACCAACGGGCGCCCCCCCTGTTTCCAACAAAAGATTGGCAGGGCAAGGTCTTTGGCCAGGTACATTTTTCTGCTGCCGCCTGTGGCAGACCGGCCCTGGGGACAGATACCTCCCGCAGGTGCTGCCCGCTGTTATAGCCGTTTTACAGGCAGCCAGATACCGCTTTCATAATTTTCGCTTTGGGTATCCCCCTGGGAATACCACTCGATATTCATGTGGAAAGCGATCTCGTACTCCTGGTTGCCAGGAAGCCATTCCTTAAAGATACGGGTATTGACCGTCTGCAGGGCTTCCGGCATAGGCCCCACACACCGGAACTTCACCCACTGGCTGGCGGGGATCTGGAAGACAGTCATCCCTTCCGGCACATTGCCCCCCTGGTATGCCCCTGCAATATAATAGCGGAACTGATCTTTTTCCTGGCCATCCTCCACACAGACGCCATATTCCCCTACCATGCACTCTGCGATGGTCTGCCGGATCTCTTTGTCCTTTTCAGGCGCTGTGCCCTCCCCGCAGTACTGACGGCAGAATTCCTGCCAGAACTTTGGGATCTCCTGATAGGAATCCCCATAAGAGACCACTCTCTCAAACCCAATCATTTTCATGGCTTCTCTTTTTTCAACTGTAAACTCCATCTTGTTTCCTCCTTGTATTGAGATTTCTATGATCAGGGGCAGGAATACCTTAATCTGGTGAGGCTGTGCCCGAAGCTGCATAGGAGAGCATCCGTGAAAACGGGAGAATGCCTTGGTAAAGCTTTCCGGCGTATCATATCCGTATTTATAGGCCAGGTCAATGACTTTCTCTTCCATCGGCCACCTGCCCCTTTTGGGGATGCCCTCCCCAGGGGCGCACCCCCCTTTTATCACGTCCAGCCCTGCCAAGTACAGCCTGCGGTTCCTGAGATATTCTCCAATGGTATAGCCTGTCACCAGCTTAAATCCCTTCTGAAAATAAAAGGGAGAGATATGCACCGCATCTGCCACTTCCGCTGCCCCCATCCCCGTAAGGAGATGTTCTTCCATGTAGTCAATCGCTTTCTTCAAACTTGCCAGCCAGTCCATTTTTCCTCTCCCTCCCAAGCCTTTCCCAATATCAGGTTTCCTGCTTCCTGATACTACTATACCGGATCCATTGGGAAAAATCCTGTTCTTTTTTGCTTTCTATTGTCCGCCTAATGGTAACGGAAGATCCCTATTTACGCCCGGCATCCACCCAGGGGAACAAACAAAGGCAGGGAAGAGCCACAAAGGTTCTGTCACATATGCCCGATCACAACGTCCCCCATATACTTCCTCTCCATCTGGTGTCTTGCCTTTCTGTTCTCCACAGTATCAAATATAATGGAAAAGTCGTAGTCCTCCGGGTAAAGTTCTTCCGCCGCCACATGGAGCTTGACCCGCTTGTGGTTAATGTAGATCTTTTTATCCGGAAGCTGCACCCTTAGCACCCCTTTTTCATTCACCGGCTCACAGACGATGGCGATCTTTTTATCCGGAAAGATCATCACACTGTCCCCCCGCCGGAATTTCCCTGAAAGCTGGCTGCCAAAGGAAACCTGTTTTTTCTTTTGGATATGGGCATTGTTTTCTTTTCTTCCTGTTGGTGCTTCCCAATCTTCCCCGCCCTCCGGCTGGTTCTTCGGGAAGCTTCCCCAATCCTCTGCCTGGCTTTCCCCGCCTGGCTGTTTGGCAGTATTTCCCGCATAAACGCCCCCATAGGCCGCCTCCTGGGCATCCTGCAGCATATGCAGGGGCATCCCCAGCTTCCTGGCAATGTAGAAGGCGCAGCTCTCCCCTGCCTCCCCGATCACCAGCTGGTACAGGGGCTTTAAGCTCTCCTTGTCAAAGGTCATCCGGGCATTGGCCACCCCCGGCTCTTTCTCTGCGTAAGTTTTGACCTCCGGGTAGTGGGTGGTGACAAGATAAAGGGCGCCGCTTCTTTTCAGCTCCTTCAAGATGGCAATGGCGATCCCCATGCCCTCCGCCGGGTCTGTCCCCGAGCCAAGCTCATCCATCACCACCAGGCTTTCCCCGTCCGCTTTCTTTAAGATTTCCAGGGCATTGGTGATGTGGGCGGAAAAGGTGGAGAGATTCTCCGAAAGGTTCTGCCCGTCGCCGATATCGCACAAAATCAGGTTATTCATACAGATCTCCGCCATTTCCCCGGCAACGTGCAGCCCGCACTGGGCCATCAGGCAGTTTAAAGCCACGGTTTTCACCGCCACAGTCTTTCCTCCGGTGTTTGGCCCTGTAATGACCACCCCATTGATCCCTTCTCCCAGGGCAAAGTCCAGGGGAACATTGACCCTTTGGTCCATTAAGGGGTGCCTGCCCTTCACCAGGCGGATACGGCGCCGGGTGTTGATCTTTGGCTCCGTCCCCTCATATGCCTGGCTGAGCTTTCCCTTGGCAAAAATAAAGTCCAGCTTTTCTATCGTCCGGTTGTTCCGGGCGATGGCCTCTTCTTTGTCCGAGAGCATCGCCGTAAGGGTATACAGGATCCTTCTCTCCTCATTCTCTGCATCAATACGCATCTCCTGCAGCTCCTCAAACAGCTTCGATACCGCCAGGGGTTCCATAAACAGGGTATTTCCTGTGGCGGACTTATCTATGACGCTGCCGCTTATCCTGGCTCTGCATTCCTTTTTTACAGGCACACAGATACGCCCGTTTCTGGCCGTGCTGAAATGGTCGCTCATGCACTCCTTGTTTGCCCGTATCACGCCCTCCGCTTTTTCACGCATTTTTGCTTCTGTCCTGTGGATCCCCTCCCGCAGGGATCTAAGCAGGGGGGAGGCATAGTCGTCCACCCTGCCGCCCCGGATCTTCTGGTTCAGTTCCTCCCGGATCTCCTCTAAAGGATCCAGGTTTTCTTCATAATAGGGCAGGCTGATGGGATAGGCCATCCCACGGTTCAAATAATCCTTCAGCCGCTTCACAGCGGTGAGCGTCCCCCCGATCTTCTCAAGCTGGGCGGCGTTCAGGCACTCGCCCTTGCCTGCCATTTCCAACAGCTCCCCAACGCCTTCTAAGGCGGTGATGGGGGGCGCGCCGCACTTTTCCAGCATCAGCCTGGCTTCCGAGGTGTTTTTAAGTTGTGCTGCCACCTCTGTCTCAGAAAGGCTTGGGGCCAGGTTTCTGATGGTTTCCCTGGCCTTTTCTGTGCAGGCAGATTCCTCCAGCTTCTCTATGATCTGGTCAAATTCCAGCATCCTTGCAGAGGGTGTCTGGTAAAAATATCGTTCTTTGTCTGTCTCTTTTCTCTTCTTTTCCATCTCTTAGATCTTTCCTTTCCATGGCAATATACTACCGTTTTTTGGTCCATTTAAAGATTCTGTCCATGGCTTTTGTTTTTCTGCCAGGATCATTCCTCTCCCTTTCCCATTCTTTCCCAGGAAATACCATAAGCCGCAAAAGTAACTGCCCTGCTCCATGGCATATTACTTCTGCGGCTTATGTCCATAAACGATGATATGATATGGTCTGTGCTGAAACCCCCAAAAAAAGCATAAGCTCCCCGGGGCACACGTTGCGTAAGCAACAATTTCATCTGTGTGCCCCGGGGCATAAAAAAGCACAGCCATTAGGCCATGCTATACCATCATCTCTGTTTCCTGAAAGGAATATCATAAGAAGTATATGTTAAGCATTTGATAAGGCAGATACATGGGCATAGCTATAGCCTTGTTACTATAACCATTCCCTGCAATTATTTAATTGCCTGATTCTCTCACTTCCACCACGCTTAACATACTCTTCCTCGCTTTCTGTTTAGATAAAATCTAATATAATCCATCAAATGCCGGATGTCAAGTAGTTTTGAAATTTTTGTGGAAACCCTGGCGGCATCCAGGTAATCTTCCTCCCATTGTAATAATATCATACAAACACCAGGAATACAAGACTGTTTATCCAGGGCAACGTATGCTAAACTAACCAGCGATATATCCATAAATAATGTTCTTATGTTTGATAAGGAGGTCATAGTCGTTATGGGAAATAGCCAGCAGGAAAAAGAATTCGAAGTAAAAAGATTAGAAGAGACCATTTCTTTGGCCAGGGAACAGTTAGGCCAGGCAAAAGCAGCGGCAGAGGAAAAAAAGGCCCAGATCATTGCATCCAAAAAAGAAGCCCGGGAAAACACCTCCCACGGCATTACTAATCTCTATTCTTCCGAAGACTTTGAAGCACTTGTGGAATTAAGCCAATACCTTAATCCTGTTACAGACAAGATTATAGATTATGAGGAGGAAGAGCATAAGATCCTATTGCTGGAGAACATGATAAGGTCACCTTATTTTGCCCGTATAGATTTTCGCTTTGATGGGGATGAAGAATTTGAAAAAGTTTATATCGGGCGGTCTTCCCTTAAGAAAAACAACTATCAGGAGATAGCCGTTTATGATTGGCGCTCCCCCCTTGCCAGTGTCTTCTATCGTTTCCTCACAGGGAAAGCCTTTTATGATGCCCCCTGCGGGCGTATCACCGGTGAACTGGGCTTAAAGCGCCAATATGAGATAAACGATGGGAAACTGGCCTATTACTTTGACGCAGATGTGCAGATCGTGGATACATTCCTAAGGCAGCTTTTATCCCAGAATACTACCGCCAAAATGAAAGCCATCGTGGAAACCATCCAGCAGGAACAAGACTTGGTGATCCGGGATATGGAAAATGACCTGCTAATGGTACAGGGCGTGGCAGGAAGCGGCAAGACCTCCATTGCCCTTCACCGGGCTGCCTATCTTATGTACCAGGGATCACAGACAAAGCTGTGTGCAAACAACATTATGGTCATCTCCCCCAATTCTGTCTTTGAACAATATATCTCCCATGTATTGCCTGAATTGGGGGAAGACAATGTTCTCTCTGCCCTGTTTGATGACCTCCTTGGCACCTTATTGAAAGACAGGCGTATCCAGCCAAAAAATGATTTCCTGGAAGACCTGATCCATGATCCCCAACAGGGGGATGTATTAAAACAGAGTATCGTATGGAAAACGTCGGGTCTTTTTTCAGAAATAGCAGGCCTGTTCCTTGATGATATCCCTTCCCGATGGATACCATTTGAGGATGTGTACTATGATGGGAAATGTGTAGCCACCAGGCAGGCCCTTAGGGATAAGATCTTAGAAAGGCCGGAAACGCCCTTAGGGATCAGGCTGGGACAATTAGAGGGCTATATCCTGGAACTGATATTTGGCACAGGGGATGGGCGGGGGCTAAGGGCAGAAAAGAATTCCGTAAAACAGCAGATACAGCGGTTTACAAAGCTGGATGTGGTTGGGCTGTACAGGATATTGTTCCACGATGAAGCCTACTTTTACAGCCTGCTGCCAGATAAGAAGCCCTCGGGAAGCCTAAAGGGAATATGGGAATATACCAGGGAAAACCTGAAAGCAGACTGCCTGTACTATGATGATGCGATCCCCATGGCCTATTTATATTTAAGAATATACGGGGCCAATGAATATCAGAATATCAAGCAGGTAGTCATTGATGAAGCCCAGGATTATTACCCTCTCCAGTTTGAAATATTCAGGTTATTATTTCCCAATGCCAAGTTTACTATTTTAGGGGATGTGAACCAGACCCTTGCCAAAAAAGAGGATCTGGACCTGTACCAGCAGATCCGGAAAATACTGCACAAGAAAAAGTCCTCCCTTATCCTGTTAGACAAAAGTTTCCGTTGTACCAATGAGATCCTGGATTTCAGCTTACGGTTCATTGAACGCCGCCCGGAGATCAAGAGTTTCAACCGGAGTGGGGACCGCCCCCAGGTAGTCGTCGCTGACACCCCCCAGGCGCTGATAGACAAGATCGCAGAAGAGGTAAAGCTCTGCCAGGAAAAAGGCTTCCAGTCGGTCGGGCTGATCTGCAAGACCGAAGCAAACGCCCTGGGCTTATTTGAAAAGCTGTCACACAAACTGGATATCCAATTGATCACAAACGGGAGCGAAACAGATCTCCAGGGTGTGTTCATCATACCGGTATATATGTCCAAGGGACTGGAATTTGACGCTGTTTTGCTCTGTGATGCTGACAGCCAGAACTACCATAGTAAGGACGACAGGAATCTTTTATATGTTGCCTGTACCAGGGCGCTCCACAGGCTTGGCCTGTTTTGTGAAAAGGAGGCCAGCCCTTTGGTATGACCCAAGTACTGCAAGACGGGAGGGGCGGCGCCTTGCCCGTCTTGCAATCTCCCCTTTACTGCCATGGCACGAAGCCCCAGCCGTAGGTCTCTTATACCAGCCGCCAGGCACATGGCAACGGCTCTGTTAAGGGTTCCCCTGTTTCTTCGTCACAGGTATCCATACTTCATACTGTGCGTTTTGGGGATCCGGGTTTAAATAAACTTCTATATCAGGGGCATTGCCATATTCATATCCGGAAGCCGGAAGCCATTCCGTTACGATCCTCCGCTCCAGATCCTGTACGGACTTGTTGGTACCCGTGCCGGAAAAAATTGCCCAAGTGGCGGCAGGAACCGTATATTCCTCAACCCCCTCACATGCCCTGGTACTGGCAACCGCGATAAAATATTTCCACTGTTCCCCGTCGCCGCAGGCACTCACACCCAAAAGCCCCGGCATCGCCATATCCATCATTCCCGCCAGCTTGGTTATCGTGCCATTTGCAGCGGCATCCTGCCACAAGGCCGGCACTACCATAAAGTTCTTTTCAATCTCCTTATCAAGGGGCGCAGACACCCCAATAATACGGAAAGCCTCCTTGGTCTCAATCCGATAGTTCATTTCAGTGGCTCCTTTCACTGTGATACGAAATACAATAGGGGAAAATGATGTTAATAACTTCATGAGCTGTCACAGATTCAATCTCATCCGCTGTCACAAATCTGCTCATTTTCCTGTCATGCTTTCAATTGCATATACAATTGTTCAGTCCTATCTTTTTGCCAGCTCCCAGGACAGCATTTTCCATGCAACTGTCGGAAACTGTCTGACTATTCCAGACATGGCAGATCATATCCACCTACGGAATTGCGCCTGAATTATGCCCAATTCACGCTGGCAGGCCGCCCGGAACTCCCCGGACGGCCTGCTTTCCCTTCCCCTTTTTCTAATTGTCTCCCCTTTTCACACTATTCGCTTAACGTCTGTTTTGCGTATAGTTGCCATGCTTCCCTACAGCCAGTCTTTCCCTGTATACC
>OFGR01000729.1_pt1 | contig 30920 bp, 32 predicted proteins | sample 1521811 | NCBI WGS metagenome assembly OFGR01 (sample SAMEA3504098, study PRJEB24116) | mouse gut metagenome | biome: mouse gut; feature: mouse-associated habitat; material: faeces | place: Denmark | collected 2011
TATTTTGACTCTTATTGATGATGGTGATGCAGACTACGGTGTTGAGATTACATTTTATAATAGCGATATTGATAGCTTTAACAGTGCTGAAAAGTGGACAACAGAGCCATTGGGAGATCAAGAACTTTGGGGATTAACCAAAGAGCAAATTGATTATGTAATTGGTGCATTGAGTAAATTTTACAAGGAATATGCAAAAAAGACGGCAAAAGTATCAGGCAACTTCAAAATGAATTTCTGACTGATTGTAACATCTAATCAGCAACGGCGCATTGCCGTTTAGACAAGCACAGTTGGCAGGAAGGCAACCTGTTTCGCCAAACAACCATCCTCCTTTTTACAAGTAAGGTACATACCTTAATTATATGGCGGCAACGAGGGCAAGATTGTTGAACTGTGCTTCTTTAAGCGGCAATGCTACTTTGGACGCAGCAAGGACGGAACAACGCCGCATAGCGGCTTATGTTCCTTTTTACAAGGGCTTGCGCCCTTGTGTATCAATTTATCAAAACAGAAATTAGATGGAGGTGTTTTTATGGAATTAACAACAATGGCAGAGATACTTGATACTATTGGTATCAAAATCAAGGTAGACAATCAATACAGACTATTTGATGATGTAATGAACGATTTGCGGGAAAAATGGAACTCTCTTACTGTCGATGAAAAGCAAAGAGTAGCAAATATGTTTGTACGTTACTTTCTGTAAATCAGAAAATCCACGATAAAACAAATAAAGGGGATGATTAAACAATGTTAATAACAATTAGAAGTATAAATAAGGATAAAATTCATGTTTTCTTTCGAGATAATTTAATTCAGACGCAGGATATTAAGGCCGCAGTTATGGCCTATGATACAACAGAAAAGAAATTCGTCAATATGCCTGTATCACAGGACATTTCAGATAAAGGCCGATATATTTTCTATGCGTCTGAAACAGACTTGTTTGAATTGTTCTTAGGAAAGGTTATGCCGAGGTATATCAATGCACTTAATGATTTTATTATTGCGCCGGAACCTTCACGCTACATTGGAGTCTCTATGGATATAACAGAGGACGAATATAAACAGTATGCGAAACTGATTGATTTACCTTCGCTGAAAGATGCGTCAGAGGTGGCACAAAATGGATGATTTGAGAACAGCAACATTGGAGTGGAACACGGAAGCAGGAACTTTCAAATACAAATACCCTTTTATGTTCTATCGGACATATGATGAAGGAGCCGCCGTCTTTGCGTTTGACGCTAAAACAATGAAATACATAGAAGTTGATGCCGCTGATGATCTATCGGATTGTCGGCGGTTTGCATTATATCGGCCTGAATTTGATACAGAACAATTTGTCCGGCTATTTGGCACGTGTATGCCACAGTTTATTGAGGAACTTAACAAGGATTACTATATGCTTTTAGAACCTGTTATTTGGTTTGCTGCAAGTTTTACTTTGCCGCAAGAATTAGTTGAAGAAATGTTAGCCAATGGCGAATTGCCTTGGCTGGACTAAGGGAGGATTAACAATGGAAGGAAAAAAGACGCTACCTGTATTTAGCTTGCCGATTGCAAGCCGCCTTATGAAAGAAGGATATGTGCTTAATCATACGGCACGAAACAGAAATAACAGAAATATGATTGTATACTATTTCAGAAATGTAACAAGACTCAAAGAAGATATACAGCGGTTTAAGCGAGAAATCTATTATGCACTGGATCAAGTGCATACAATCGCCGTGGAGCGTATTGGACTGGCACAACGCCTATTAGCACGTGGTTACAAGATTCACCACCTGGGCAAGCGGCGTGAGGATCATAGATTACCAGTGTTCTATTTTGTTGAGGAACCGTGTTTGCAAGAATTTATTGATGAGTATTTGCGGGAGGTGAATAATGCAAAACGGTAAAGTGTGCTTAAAATGCGGAAAGCCTAAAGCTGATTCTGCATTTTTCAAATCGTCAAGTAGCTATCACAAGGATGGATTAGTTCCTATTTGCCGCAAGTGCATTATTGATACAGCGTATGATCCTGAAACGGATGCTTTAGACACAGACAGTTTTGAGGAAATATTGCGGCAAGTAGATAAGCCGTTTTTGCCTAATGTTATGAGCGCAGTTGAAAAACAAATTGCAAAACAATATTCGGATAAAATAGGGTATGAACGTGTAAAAACCGCTGTTGGATTGTATTTCAAAAATATCAATTCTTTGAAACAATATCAAGATACTACATATTCTAACCCTGATAGTAAACCATCAAAAAGAAAACACACAAATGATTTGGTCTATTATCTGTCAGACGATAATTTTACCGTTACCGAAGAGATGATCCGTTTGTTTGGAGAGGGGTATACCTCAAAAGAGTATCAAACAATGCAACGAATTTATAATGATACCAAACAAGATTATCCGAACATTTCTACCAGTCAAAGAAATCTTTTGTTGCGTTATGTTCGGTTTGCTGCTAAAGAAGAAATTGCAACAAGTTCTGACGGGATTGCTGATGCGGAGAAATGGTCTAAGTTGGCCTCTGATGCACTGAAGCAGTTAAATTCTATTGATGTTCAAGGTGGTGTAACGAGTTTTTCAGAGTTCTTTCAGAAGTTTGAGCGAACGAAAGATGTTACACGCATTTTGCCACGGTTTAAGTATCGCCCTAATGATGCGCCAGATTTCATTATCTGGTGCTATATTAATTATTGCCGTAGACTTGAGGGCAAGCCAGAAGTTCCATATGAGGATGTTTATAAATTTTATGATGATAAAGTTGCTGAGTATGTAAAGCAATACGGCGATCCATATGGAATTTTTGCTGATGATCCCACACTAAATAATCGTGAGAAAATTAAGGAGTTTATTGAGTTGCCGCCAGATTATTATAGCGACAATGATGATCAAATCGAATTATGACATTAGAAGAAATTAAAAAATGTGATGATTTTGCAAGTTGGTGGATGTGGTATCCAGATTTAGCATTGGATTTAATGGCTCCCGCAGAGGGAAGCATTAAACTACATTTAGATCAGCGAGTCTTTATGAGGGCTGGCGCACGATTTTTTAGTGAACATGGTTGTTTTAATCGAGGCTATGGAAAGACGTTTTTAGAATTTGCAACGATGGTCGTAGTTGCAATTCGTTATCCTAATATTGAGTTGTCTTTAACGGCTCAGACAAAAGAGAACGCTGCTGCACTGTTAAAGGATAAATTTACAGAGTTAATTCGATATTATCCAATGTTAGAAAACGAAATAAAGAAATCCAGTTTCATTAAAGGTGATGCACTGATTGTCTTTAAGAATGGCGCAAGGATTGATGCTTTGGCTAATGCACAAACCAGTAAAGGCCAGCGTAGAAAGCGTATTAGCATCGAAGAATCTAACTTGATGGATAATGTTATTTTTGAAGATGCTCTTGAACCTGTTGTTGAAGTTGGTCGTACTACTTGCGGTAAATTAGCAATCGTCAATCCAGAGGAAATGAATCAGCAGATTAATTTTTATACTACTCCCGGATTTAGGGGTTCAGATGAATTTAACCGAAACCTTGCAATGTTCCACGATATGCGGGATATAAAGGGTAAAATTGTATTAGGTTCAAACTGGATGCTTGGTTGTTGGTATGGTCGTGGTTCAAGTAAAAGAACTATTTTAGAGAAAAAGAAGAATATGTCCTCTATTGCTTTTGAGAGGGACGGTTTTCTGCTGAAGTTTCCAATCAGATTTCACTAATGAAATGGATATATGGTATTCAACCGGACGAGCCGGAAGCAACGGACATCCTGTCCTGCGCTTCCTAAAATCGCCCTCCCTGGCGATTTTTCTCTGTGTTATTGACCATTTCATAAGTGAAATGACTGATTGTGCGCAACAGCAGAAAACCGTCCCTCTCTCCGTCCCTCCCTCCCGCCAGCCTCCGTTCCAACCACCCAAGCCCCGTTTGGCCTCCTTCCACTATGGTGTTTATAAAAATTTACTTCCCTGCAAGGGCAGACTCCCGTGGGAGCGAAATTTCCCGGCCCGGCAGCATATCATAACCCTGTTCCATTTCATTAATGAAATCTGATGAAAAACTCCAGCCGGCAAATCCCGTCTCCAACAGCTCCGGCTTCCCGCTGCGCCATACCGGCCAGGAAATTTGGCTCTCGCGGGAACCTCCGATGACGAAATTTTTTTTAATCTTTCCATCTAAAAAGTCTTGCTTCTTACCTGCAAAAGATAGTAGAATAGAGATAAACCAACAAGGAAAACACCTATAAGAGATAATTTATTGTCTGAAATTGTTCTTCACCAGAGGGGAGGAGATAATTCTATGGGAATTAGCAGTATAACATCAATGAACAGCATGCCGGTCTCGCAAACGGCTGCGACAGGTTTGAGAGATCAAAAAAGTAAAAGTATTCAAAATGAAATTACAAGCACGCAGCAGCAGATACGGAAGTTATCTTCGAAGGAAGATCTGTCTGCCAATGAAAAAACAAATAAGCAGAAGCAGCTTCAAAAGGAAATATCCGGCCTCAATGCAGAATTGAAACAGTATCAGGACGAACTGCGCAAGTCGCAGAAAAGAGAAATCATGATGGCGGAGCTGCAGGAAGATCAGGAACCGGCAAAAGAGGAGAAATCGGAAGACCAAATACAGGCGGTTAAAGAGGCATCCCAAAACCCGGCAGATAAGAAGGACCTGCCGAACGACAACGACAAGCCGCAGACGGAACGTCAGGGAGCTGTCATATCCCAAAATAACGATGGCGTGGTCATTCTTAAAGACGCTTTGAACCAGGATAAGAGTGCCGACACGAATACGGAAAATAAACCGGCTGACGCATCTCAAAAAGAAGCCATCGATAAAAAGGAACCTCAAAACGAGGACGATGATACGGCCGCAGATGCCAATTTGTCCGGCCGGGAAATATATGCAACGGCCGCGGCAGACTCTTCCCTGCAACAAGCAGACCGCCTTGGAACAGTCGTTGCCCGAACAAGAAATGGCATTGCTATTTTAAAGGGCGAAATGAAACAGGATGAAAATCTTGGTGCCGATACGACAAGAAAACAAGCGGAACTTGAAAAGATGGAGAAACAGGAACAGCGGGCAACGGCGTTCCAATCCTCTATATTAGGCGAGGCAAATAGTGCCGCAAAATCAGCAATAGAAACGAATGAATCCGTAAAGGACAGCACACAGGACAATACGAAAACTGTCGCTAACGCTTTTAATTTGTTCCCGGAAGACCAGACATTACAGCAGCAATTTTATGTTTCTATCGGGTAATAAAGCTGCCCTTGTACGGGAGATTATATGCAGGAAGCAAATAAATCGGCCTCCAATGTCAGATTTAACATCTAATGATTGGAGGCCGATTTTTTTAATGCCGGAAAAAATTGAACAAATTTGTTTTGTTTCTTATATTTATTATCTATAATCTTACTCGTGCCGCAGCGCCTCGATAGGGCTGAGTCTTGCAGCTTTTCTTGCGGGGTAGATTCCGAAGAACAGTCCCACCGCCGATGAAAATACGGTTGCGCCGATTACCGTGGATACCTGGGTTTTTGCAGCAACACCGGCTATGGAGCCTACTGCATTGCCTCCAAGAACACCGAGTCCGATGCCGATCAAGCCGCCCAGCAAGGTAATAATGGCTGCCTCCGCCAAAAACTGTAATAATATGGAGCCGGTTCTCGCTCCTAAAGATTTACGGATACCGATTTCCCTCGTTCTCTCCGTCACGGATACCAGCATAATGTTCATAACACCGATACCTCCTACCAGAAGGGAAATGGCTGCCACGAAGGAAATAAATGTGGTGATAATCCCAAGGATGCTGTTAAACTCGGCCGACATATCCGACATATTCTGTACCTGAATCTGTCCCTCGCCCCTCACGCCATATTTATTTTCCAATAAGTTAATCGCATTTTGAGCCACTTCCGTACAATATTCCGTGGCATCTGCAAAAACGAGGATATCATTGAATTCATCCACATAATAATAGTAATCATTCCCCATTACCGTATAGGGCATTTCCAGGTCAATACGGGTACTCATCGTGGAGTTTACGAACATGCCCGCACTGTCTTCACGGATTCCTACAACCCTCACTTCATTAGAGATCCCATAGATGGACAATTCAAAACTCATGCCAATGACATCCGTCGTCCCGAACAGGCTGATGGCGCTGCTTTCCGAAATTACGCATACACGGTTGCCGCTTTCCACATCTTCCCTCGTAAAATACTTGCCTTTGATGATCGGGCCGCCGTTGGCGGAGTAATATTGGAGGCTTTCCGTGCCGCACATTGCCCTGGCCTCAAAATTTCCTTTTGCCCCGTTCGCCTGTCCCCAGCCGCCCAAAACGGGGGTTACTCCTTTTACATGGGCCACGCTGGTTCTGATCAGGTCGAAGTCGTCCTCGGTGAAGCGTATCGTCACATCGTCCAGCGTCGTATCCAGATACAGTTCGATGAGCCCGCTTCCCATGCTTTCCAATTCTTCGTTAATCTGCCCTCTCACGCCGTTTCCGATCGCCATTACCATAATAACCGAAGCAATACCAATGATAATGCCCAGCATAGTAAGGACAGAACGGCCTTTATTGCTTTTAATATTCATCAGGGCGATTTTTATATATTCCCATATCTGTGCCATATCTATTACCATGCCTTTCCCATTACTGCATCGGTACTGCGCTGACTTCCATGCCTTCCATAATATTGCCGTTTATTTCTGTCAATATTTGGTCGCCTTCGTTTAATCCTTCAGTAATTTCCATATTCAAATCGGAGGAAATTCCCGTCTGTACCGGTTTTTTCACGATGACTCCGTTTTCCACGGCATATACGAAGCTCCCTTCCATATCGGTGTTGACCGCGCTGAAAGGAACGAGAAGCGCCGCTTCGGATTTCGATGTGCTGACGGAGATTTTCGCTTCTACGCCGAGGAATATATTTTCATCCGGGTTTAAAATCTTAATATCGGCGTTTACCACGGATGCCCCGCTGTTATTTTTGGTCGCCATCTTATCGATCTTGCTGACTTCTCCTTCATAAGTGTTGCCGCCGATCGTAACAACGGCCTTCTGTCCTTCTTTGATTTTCTCCAGATCATATTTGGATACGGATATGCTGACTTTTACATCCTCCGTACTTTCCAACTTAAACAGTTGTTCTCCAACGGCAGGCGTCTTGCCTTCTACCGCGTTCATTTCCGTCACTACCCCGTTAAACTCCGCAAGAATGCCGTTCTCTGTTTCCTGGATGGCGCTCAGTGTTTCCTGGGACGTAATATTTTCCATTTCGTTTTTTGCTTCCAACTCTTCCTTGCCGCCCGCATTCAACTTTGTGCTTTCGGCGGAAGTCTGCTGGGATTTCATTTCCGCTTTATATTCCTTGCAGTTGTTGAGCATATCCGTATAAGTTTTTATCTCTTCTTCCCACGCACGGATCTCTTCATTGTTGTTCTGCTCATAACCGTTTATCTGCACCAATTTCTGAAGATTTTCATATTCATCGGAATCCGGATGGTCCGCCCAGTCGATCAGGGATATTTGCAGCAATGCCCCTTCATGGGCAAGCGCCGCTTTCTTTTCATCCACCTGGCGCTGGAGTTCTTTGATATGGTTATCGATATCCGTAATCTGCTGTTCCAGCACTCCCAGGTTCACGTTCGCCTCGCCAAGATCTCCGATGCTTTCGTTATTTTTCTGTATGGAGCTTTTATAACTTCCCTCGTTTGCCTGCAATTTTAATTCCGCAGTCCTTTTCTCATTTGCCAGATCCGTCTCGTCATATGTAAGTACCGGACTGCCTTTTTTCACCGTTTCCCCTGTGTTTACGTTGATCGTGCCGATTTCAATGCTTACAGGGGCAAAATAAGTTTTTACTTCGTTGGATGCCACCGCGCCGCTGGTATTAATCGTCTGCTCGATATCGCCTCTTGTCACCGGAGACGTATAGACCATAGGTTTCGCATTGGCTTTGGATATATTGGAAACAACGATAAACAATACAAACACCCCGGCCACCGCGCCGATTATGCTTCTTTTTACTATCTTTTTCTTTTTCGCCGGATCCATCGGAGTCTTTCCCTCCGCCTTCAGCCTTTTCTTTTCTTCTTTTTCCCTCTTTTTCTGTTCCTTCTTCTCCTGTTTTGTCAGTTCCATATTGATTCCTTCCTTCCGCAAAATTTCTATTATTATTATTCGTGTTCCTGCTCTCCCCTTGCGGCAGGTTCTTCTGTTTTTTCTTTTTTATCGCCGGCATTGCCAGCGGCATCTTTGCCGGCAGTATCCTCATCGGCAGTATCGCTTACGATCCGGCCGTCCATAATCTTAATAACACGTTTTGCCTGTGCGGCTATATCATTATCATGGGTAATTAATATAACGGTTCTTCCTTCCTCATGCAGTCCTTTTAAAATCTCCATAATTTCTTTGGTAGATCCGGAATCAAGGTTACCGGTAGGTTCATCCGCAAGGATAATCGGCGGTGCCTGGGCAATGGCTCTCGCAATCGCCACTCTCTGCTGCTGCCCTCCCGACATTTCCGAAGGCTTATGGGTTTTACGCTTCCCAAGCCCTACCTTTTCCAATGCCGTCTCGGACAATCTCGTTCGTTCCTTTCTCGGCACCCCCCTGTATATCAGCGGCAGTTCCACATTTTCCAGTGCTGTAAGATTAGCGATCAGGTTAAAGCCCTGAAAGATAAATCCGATCTCCTGATTTCTGATATCCGACAATTCATTGTCACTCATATGGGACACATCCTTATCATGCAGCATATATGTACCGCTGGTGGGTACATCAAGGCAGCCCAACATATTCATTAGTGTGGACTTTCCCGAACCGGACTGGCCGATAATCGCAACAAATTCATTTTCATGAATCTGCAGGTCTACATGATCCAACGCCCTTACTTCATTTTCTCCGGGATTGTACACCTTACAGATATCACGAATGTCAACCAAAGCGCTCATTTTATGAATCCTCCGTTCTCACTTATATATTAGCTCCCCACTTCTGTCTCGTTGTATTATTCACCTAATACAATAATTATTTTTGTACCATTTGTCAACCTCTTGTCAAGAAAAATTTATATTTCTTTTCTCTTTTATAATATTTATAAAAACATGCTACTTGTTTCATTATATTGAAATTTCCTAACAATACTATGGGAAATACCTTAAAATTTTCTTAAAAAAAATTAAGAAAGACATGTTATCTACCGAATATAACGAGACAACATGCCTTTTTTCTTCACTTTTTTTCGATGAGGTTTTTATTTAATTCTCCACTGTTTTTCCGACCGCCATAGTTTTATGGCTTTCTTTTAAAACAGGGCTGAGCTTCTTATATACCAAAACGGTAATCAGGGAAACGCTCCCCCCTTTCAAAAGATTCAGAGGAGCCACCGCAAATATGACCAGAGTAGCAACGCTGTTGATCGCCGGATTAATCGCCGTTCCCATGGAAATGATCGTCTCCAGCGGCATACCGTAAAGCTGTGCAAATTTTGGTAAAAGATATACGGCGTTAAACGCTGTTCCAAATACCGTCATGCAAAGGGTTCCTATCGAAGATCCCGCAATCGCCATTTTCTTTGTCTTCTTGTTCAGGTAAATGATCGACGCCGGAAGAAGGAAACTGCAGCCGATTACAAAATTCGCCAGATCCCCTACGAAAGCCGTGGTCGTTCCTTTGAAAATAAGCTTTAACAGTATTTTACAGAATTCGATCATCACGCCCGCAACAGGCCCAAAGGCAAAGGTTCCGATCAACGCCGGTATCTCGCTGAAGTCCAGTTCATAAAAGGAAGGCGCGAACGGCACCGGGAATTCCAGCAGCATGAGGATAAAGGAAATAGCAGAAAATACGCCGATAACCGCGATTTTTCTTGTCGAAAGCACCCGTTCCGTATCGCCGCTTTTTTTCTTCGCCATCTTTTCCGCCGCATAAGCCACGACAAACATCAAGACAACAATGCCCAAAAACTCCAGGACAAAAATAAGGTTTTCTGTTACTGACTGCATTAAATTGTTCATACGATTTCCTCCTGAAAATATAATTTTTTAGGGAAAATTCTTTTGGAAGACTGCGCAAACCTACAATCGAGCAGGGGAGGTTTATCTTTCCCTGCTCGGGCGTACGCAATCGAGTAGAGAAGATTTATCTTCGCTACTCGCCGCGCGGGGTGCGTGCAGCGAAGCTGCTAATTTCCTTACGCACCCCTGTGCATAAAAACCCCGGATATAAATATCCGGGGCAACATTGCGTAATAATGGCATTTCGAATCTTTTTTCATTCAAAATGTCCCTCTTACTTTCCTCTCTCATCCAGACTTTACTGTCGGTTTTGGAATTCCACCAAATCAGCCGCCGGAAAGCTCATTGCCGAAGAGTTCTCTTACCTCTGCCTTCTCTTTTCCGAAACGGGTCGCGGACTGTCACCGCCGGTTGGGAATGACGAATTATCATTATGATCTATCGTTTCACCCGACCCCGAAGAATTTTCTCATGATTTAATTTTAATGCTTCTGCTGGAAATATCATATTACGACCGGCGGACTTTGTCAAGAATTTTTGCAGCTTCTTCACGGAGGGAAATTTTAGGAAGCAGAGGCATGGATGCCGTTGCTTCCGGCCCGTCCGGTTGGATGCCATATATCCATTTCATTAGTGAAATCTGATTGGAAGCTCAGGCGGAAAACCGAACCCTGCCAGCCCCGTTTCCAGTTGCTCCGGCTCCGTTTTGCTTTGTCCGGCATGGCGCTTAGAAAAATGGATCTCCGTAAAACTTCTTTGTAAGCTATGACGATTCCGCATAAGCTATGACAGTTCCGCGGGAATAGGTTCAGCATAAAACAATATTCGCCGCTCCCGCATATTCTTCGGGCCTGGCATCCGTCAGAATTGTTCCGGCTGAAAACGGAGCAAAGGTGACGGAACTGACAATATGAAACTTGCTGTTATCGCACAGAATATATGCTTTCTGGCATTGTTCCAGCGCAGTTCTTTTTACCAACGCTTCATTCGCATCCGGCGTGGTAAACCCTGCCGCCTTGCTCACTCCATTTGCTCCAAAAAATCCTTTGGAAAAATGGTAATCTTTCAATGTAAGGGCCGCCATCGTTCCCACCACCGCTTCCGTCGAACTCTTGAGCGTTCCGCCCACCAGCAGCACGTGGGCTCCTTTTGCCGCAAGCCGCTGTGCATGCGCAACGGCGTTAGTCACGAACGTGGCTCCTGTTTCACCGATAAAGTCCAGCATGTAGCCCGTCGTCGTTCCCGCATCCAAATATACAAAGTCCTGGGGCAGAATCAAAGAGGCCGCATATTCGGCGATCTTCTTTTTTTCTTCTCTGTTTATCTCAACTTTCTGCGTCACCGTCGGTTCCACCGATTGGTAGGCACCGTCGGAAAGTACGGCCCCGCCGAATACTTTTATCAGTTTTCCTGCTTTATCCAGTATGGTAATATCCCTTCTCGCCGTAGATTCCGAAATGCCCAGATGTTCCGTCAGTTCTGTCACGGTAACGCTGCGTTTTTCTTCCAACATCTTTAAAATGATCTCATGCCTCTGTTCGGATAACATATTTCCCTCCGTTTCATTCCTCCTCTCATTTTATTATGTTCTTTTTTATTATGCAATCTCTTTTTATGCTTCCATATTTTTCTTTAAAATGCCCAAAAGCAAGGCAGAAACCAGAGTTCCGGCGATCAATGCCACTATGTACATCAACGGCCCGCCCACTACGGGGAATACGAAGATGCCTCCATGGGGCGCCATTAGGGTACATCCGAAAAGCATGGATACCGCTCCTGCCGTTGCCGAACCGACAATACATGCCGGAAGCACATGAAGAGGATCGGATGCTGCAAAAGGAATCGCTCCTTCCGTAATAAATGCGAGCCCCATAATAAAGTTGGTCGGTGCCGATTCTCTCTCTTCTTTTGTAAACTTCTTTTTGAATAAAAGGGATGCAAGCGCGATTGCGCACGGAGGCGTCATACCGCCCACCATAACTGCCGCCATAATATCATAATTTCCTGCCGCGATCGAAGCCGTACCGAATACATATGCCGCTTTGTTGAACGGACCTCCCATATCGATCGCCATCATGCCCCCAAGAATCAGTCCGAGAATTACCTTGCTTGTTCCTCCCATGCCGGTCAGCCCATGGTTCAAGGCCGTATTAAGCCCGCCCATAACCGGTTCCACTATAAAGGACATCAGCAATCCCATGAGCAGCAGCCCCGCCAGCGGATAGATCAGAACCGGAGCAATCTTTTCCAGAAATTCCGGCAGCTTATCGCAAACCTTACGAAGCAGGACAATGATGTAACCTGCCGCAAATCCTGCCGCCAAGGCTCCAAGGAAGCCGGACTTTCCGCCAGATGCAATCATACCGCCTACAAAGCCGAGAGCAAGCGCCGGTCTGTCGCCGACCGCCATAGCAATAAATCCTGCCAATACCGGAAGCATAAATCCAAATGCAGCATCTCCCAGACCCTTCAGCCACGCCGCCACCGGAGTGATCGTACCAAAATTTGCCCGTTCCGCCACATCCAGGGCATTCATATCCACGCATATCCCATCGATCAGAAACGCGATGGCAATCAAAATACCTCCGCCAACTACAAAGGGAAGCATATGGGACACGCCGTTCATCAACTGCGTATAGATCTGGTGTCCCGCCCCGCCGCTTTTCTTTGCTCTCTGCACCGGCACATTGCCCCCGGATACCGCGTGATATACCGGAACATCTCCGGAAATTGCCCGATCCAGCAATTCCCCGGCTTTACTGATTCCGTCGGACACCTGGCATTCGATGACTTTTTTCCCATCAAACCGATCCATCGGAACCTGTGCGTCCGCCGCAACGATAATACAGGAAGCTTCCTCGATTTCCTGGGCCGTCAATACATTTTTCGCACCGCCGGAACCTCTCGTTTCAATCTTTACGGCACAATTCCTTTCTTTTGCCGCCTTCTCAATTCCCTCTGCCGCCATGTAGGTGTGGGCAATACCGGTGGGGCAGGATGTCACCGCTAATATTCTGGCCTGGCCGGAAACGGCCGCACCCGTGCCGGCCAATCTCTCATCAATGCTTTCCTGTTCCTCATCCGCCTTATCAATAATGGCCAAAAATTCATCCACACTTTTCGCATTGCGCAGATTGTTGGAAAATGTCTCATCCATCATCAGCACCGACAGTTTGCTCAATACATCCAAATGAACATTATCCTTTGTATTCGGTGCCGCTATCAGGAAAATCAATGTAACTTTTTCCCCATCCAGGGAATCGAAATCCACGCCATCCCTGACTACCATTGCCGCCAATCCGGGTCTGATCACCGAATCCCCTCTTCCATGGGGAATGGCAATTCCCTCGCCAATGCCGGTCGTACTTTCTTCTTCCCGTTCGTATACCTGCGCCCGATAGGCTTCCTTATCCCTGATTTTCCCGCTTTTGATCATCAATTCAACGACTTGGTCAAGCGCCTCGCTCTTGTTCTTCGGCGCTCCGTCAAGCGCGATGCTCCTTTTGTCCAACAATTCCGTAATTCTCATTTTCATACCCCTTCCTTTCTTTTTCGCTTATATAAATGATACCCTGCTGTCTGTTACAAAGTATTTGGCTCCTAAGCCAACTGTCGATATACCGTTTCGATCTCCTCCCGCGTTGCCAGCCGTTCCGAAAAAGCGCTTGCACTGCCTGCCGCTACTCCCATGGCAAAAGCGAATCCATAATCTGTTTTTTCCATCCAGCCGGCAATAAACCCGGCCACCATGGAATCTCCCGCGCCCACGCCATTGACCAGCTTGCCTTTTGGCGCAGGAGCATCGTAAACCATTCCGTTCTCCGCGACCAGAACGGCTCCTTCTCCCGCCATGGACACCAATACGTTGACCGCTCCCATCTCCTGCATTTTTTTTGCATAGGGAATCACTTCCGCCCTTGTCCTGAGTTCCTTTCCAAAGATTTCACCCAATTCGTGATTATTCGGCTTTACCAAAAACGGATGATATTTCAACACATTGACCAGCAGATCCCTGGTCGCATCCACGATGATCATAATCCCTTTTCCCGTCAGCCGCTCCATAATTTTTCCATACATATCATCCGGCATGGAACTCGGAATGCTTCCGGCCAATGCCAGCACATCGCCTTTTTCCAAACCATCCAGCTTTTCCATCATCTTCCGTATATCCTTTTCACCGATTTCCGGCCCGCAGCCGTTGATTTCCGTCCCGTCAATCGATTTCAGTTTCAAATTGATCCTGGAAATCCCGTCGGCTATCGCAATCAAATCGGAAGTTACTCCCATCTGTTCTATCCTTCGGACGATTTCTTCTCCTGTAAATCCCGCCACAAAGCCAAGCGCCGTATTTTCTATTCCCAGATTCCCCAATACCATAGAAACATTAAGTCCCTTTCCTCCGGGAAGAATCAATTCCGAACTGGTTCGGTTTGTCAAACCCAGCTTAAAATCTTCAACCGAAACGATGTAATCCAATGATGGATTAAATGTCACCGTATAAACCATTCTTTTTCCTCCTCCATTCTTTGTTTATTTTTTATACATCTCTCTTTTTTCTTTGTAATTGCATTGTACATTCAAAATCAATCAAATTCAATCATATTAATGCACGAATATGACCGTTTTATTTTGTTTATTTTGCACGAATATGATTTTATTTGATTGAATATGATTGAATAAGCTATTTGCCGATGCTTTGCATTCTCTGCTGCCAATCGAGTAGAGAAGATTCATCTTCCCTGCTCGCCGCGCGGGGTACGTGCAGCAAAGCTGCTAATTTCCTTACGCACCCCTGCGCATAGCACCCCTGTGCATAGCCCCCCGGTGCATAAAAAAAGATACCGGCGAAGTCTCTCCCGCCGGTATCTGCTTTTATCATCTCATATTCCCTGACCTATATCTTCTTTTTTCTTTAATTTTCCTTTCCGATCTTCATCGTCAAAGCAATCCTTTTTTTCGCCACATCCACGGAAAGTACCTGGACATCCACCACATCGCCCACGCTCACCGCTTCCAGCGGATGCTTGATAAAGCGGTTCGTGATCTGGGAAATGTGAACCAGGCCGTCCTGATGAACGCCGATATCGACGAATGCTCCGAAATCAATGACATTGCGCACGGTTCCCTTTAATATCATTCCCGGTTTCAAATCCTTCATTTCCAATACATCACTTCGCAGAACGGGTGCGGGCATGTCCTCTCTCGGGTCTCTGGCAGGCTTTTCCAATTCTTTTACAATATCGGTCAGGGTAATCTCCCCTATGCCCAATTCCTCTGCCATTTTCTTTTTATCCCTGATTTTTTTCTCCAAAGAGCCGGCTGCCGCCGTTTCCTTTCCGCCGGATATGTTCTTTTCTTCCGCGCTGTCCAGGCTTATGCCGCCCATGGCCGCCGCCAAAGCCTTCCCCATGGCTGTGCCCGTATTGCGGATGACTACCTTGTTCTGTTTCTTTTCCTGCTTCGGTGCCGGCTTTTTCATCCCGGCCTTTTCCGCCGCCGCTTTTTTCTGCGCCGCCCTGACATCCTCCATCGTCAGTCCCATCCTGTCCAATAATTGCAAAGTTGCCTCATAGGACTCCGGATGTACGCTGGTCGCATCCAGAGGGTTTTCTCCATCCAGTATGCGGAGGAAGCCCGCGCACTGTTCAAACGCCTTCGGCCCCAGCTTCGCCACTTTTAAAAGCTGCTTTCTATTGATAAAACGTCCATTGTTTTCCCTGTAGTCCACAATATTTTTCGCTATGGTCTTTGTAATTCCGGAGATGTATTCCAGCAGCGATGCCGAAGCCGTATTCAGATCCACGCCTACCTTGTTTACACAGTCTTCCACTACGCCGCCCAGTGTTTCGCTCAATTTTTTCTGGTTCATGTCGTGCTGGTATTGCCCTACGCCGATCGACCTGGGATCAATCTTCACCAGTTCGGCCAAGGGATCCTGGAGCCTTCGCGCAATCGACGCCGCGCTTCTCTGCCCTACATCAAAATTCGGGAATTCCTCCGTAGCCAGTTTGCTTGCCGAATAAACGGAAGCGCCCGCCTCGTTCACGATCACATACTGCACCGGCGTATCCAGCTCTTTAATGAGTTCCACGATCACCTGCTCGGACTCCCTGGAGGCCGTTCCGTTTCCTACCGAAATCAGGGATATCCCGTACTTTTTAATCAACTTCTTCAGCTCCGCCTTGGCCTCTGCCGTCTTGTTCTGAGGTGCCGTCGGGAAAATCACCTTAGTGTCCAGCACTTTTCCCGTAGCATCCACTACCGCCAGTTTGCAGCCGGTACGGAACGCCGGATCCCAGCCAAGCACTACTTTCCCCGCGATCGGCGGCTGCATCAGCAGCTGTTCCAGATTCTTGCCGAATACGGAGATCGCCCCGTCTTCCGCTTTTTCCGTCAGTTCATTGCGTATCTCCCGCTCAATGGCCGGAGCGATCAGCCGGTGATAGCTGTCTTCTATCGTTTCCTTTAATACCGGAGCCGTAACGGCATTCTCCGATGTAATCACTTTTTTCTCTAAAAAGCGGAGAATGCGTTCTTCCGGCGCGGCAATTTTTACTGTAAGCACCTTCTCGTTTTCCCCGCGGTTCAGCGCTAGAACACGGTGTCCCGCCGCTTTTTTCACCGGTTCTTCATAATTATAATACATTTCGTATACGCTCTCAGCTTTTTCATCTTTCGCGGTGCTGGTTACGCTGCCTTCTTCCATCGTAATATTCCTGATATAAATGCGGTAATCCGCTTCATCGGAAATGCTCTCCGCAATAATGTCCTTCGCCCCCTGAATAGCTTCCGCCGCGGACGTTACCCCTTTTTCCTCATTGATATATTGTAATGCTTCCTCCTCAAGAGAATGCTGCGCATCCTGCGCCAATATCCATCCGGCCAGCCCGTCAAGTCCTTTTTCTTTCGCCACGCTGGCCCTCGTCTTTCTTTTCGGGCGATACGGGCGGTACAAATCCTCTACCACTACCAGCGTTTCCGCCGCAAGAATTTTTTCCTTCAATTCTTCCGTCAGTTTGCCCTGTTCCTCTATGCTGCCGATCACCTGCTCTTTTTTCTCTTCCAAATTGCGCAAATAAACGAGTCTTTCATAAAGATTACGAAGCACTTCGTCATTTAAGGAGCCTGTGGCCTCCTTCCTGTATCTGGAAATAAAAGGAATCGTATTCCCTTCATCGATCAGCTTAACAGCAGCCTCTACCTGCCACTTCTGCACGGCCAGTTCCTGGCTTAATTTCAAAACGATATCCATATCCAATAACCTTATCCCTTTCTCAACACTCCCCATTATCCTATACGAAAACTATTCAATTTTCAAGATTGTATTATGGCTTATTAAGTGATACAATAAATATGTATATTTTCGGATATGTGCATCTGCCACATCTAGAAAACGAATGGAGAAAATTATGGATTTTAACAATAACGGCTATCACATGGATCATAACCAAAATATAAATAATAATACGGGAAGCCCCTCTTACGGGTACCAAGCCCGTCCTCCATACGCCGCACCTGGCCAGAAGCTCGCCAATGCCGCTATGGTTCTTGGGATTATTTCCGTTTTATCCACTATTTTAATGACGATTTATATCCCTATGATTCTGGGCACTATAGCGATCGTTCTCGCGCTCCTGTCCAAAGGCCTCCAATCGCATATGGCCGGCCAGGCCATGACCGGAATGGTCTGCGGTATCGGCGGCCTTCTGATGAACCTTGGGATATTAATATCGTCTTTGATGTTTATTTTTTCCCACCCGGAGATTTTACAGGATGCGGCCAGAACCTACGATACCCAGTTTGAAATTATCTATGGGGAATCTACCGAAGATATCCTTGGCCAGTCTCTGGAGGACTGGGTGAATGAGACATTTGATTTAGATTAGAGAGGAGAGTATTATGAGTACGATCAGCCCAATCAGTAATAGTTTTAACTACAGTGGTTACAATGTTTCCAACGGTTCTGCTCCGGAAGGGTCTTCCGGTATTGCCAGGAACCCGGGGGAATCCAATGTGAAGTCTCCTGGCAGGAAATCTTCGCCCGCCGAGTGCGAGACTTGTAAGAACAGAAAATATCAGGACGGTTCCGATGAAATGGTATCTTTCAAATCGGCTACCCACATTTCCCCGCAGTCAGCCGCAAGCGCCGTTCGTTCCCACGAGCAGGAGCATGTTGCCAATGCTTATAAAAAAGCGGCGCAGAATAACGGCAAAGTTGTTTCCGCCAATGTCTCCATCCACACTTCCGTATGTCCGGAATGCGGGCGCAGTTACGTATCCGGCGGGACAACATCGACGCAGATCAAATATTTTAACGAAGACAATCCTTACCAGAAGGATTTAAAGACCGCCGATTCCATAAAATATCAGGGCATGAATGTGGATATGGCAGTATAAGCACCAGGAATTTATGAAAGCAGGAGACGTTACACTATGAACACATACAAATCCTCCGCCCAGTTAAAGGGCATGTCAAAGGAACAGTTATTCGGGCATTACGGCACCGTGATCGGGGCTTTATTCCTTGTGGGAATCATTAGTCTGGTCGCGGATTCCATACCGTCTTCGCTGATCCGGGCAAGCAGCATCCCGGAACTGATCATTTATTATCTGATCGGCTTCCTGATAACTCTGTTCCTTGGCATTTTTAACTCCGGCGAAGCTTTTCTCTATCTGAAGCTGATATGCCGGCAGTCCGTTTCCGCAGGGGATGTCTTTTATGGTTTTAAGGTTCATCCTGATAAAGCGATACTTTTGGAGTTCGCTCTTTCTATCGTCATTTATATATGCATGACCCCCGTTATGGTTTTTTACTATTTATATCTGACGGCAGGTCTGCCTGTTTATATGCTGCTGATGTCTGTTTTCCTTGTAATCGGTGCGGTCATTATTACCATCGTATACTTGATGCTTTCTCAGACATTCTTTTTATTGCAGGATTTTCCTCAATATTCGGCCAAAGAACTGATAAACATGAGCCGCCAGATTATGAAGGGGCATAAGGGACGGTTGTTCTATATCCATATTAGCTTCCTCCCGTTGTATCTTTTGAGCGTTTTTTCCTTCTTCATCGCGTTTTTCTGGCTTGTGCCATATACCAACACCGTGCTTGCTAACTTTTACATGGACTTGATGAAGAACCGGAATCAAACCTCAGCAGATGATATTTCTCAATATAATCCCTGACCAGCGATTCCCCGTAAGTAAGGGAAGTCGCATAGCCGCACTCCTGTAAATACCGACAGGCAAGTACATGATTGTCGCAGCCGATTACCTTGGAATATCTCAATGTCCTTCCGCCATCGGTTCTTCTTGTCGCTATATAATCATTATGATCACGGATCGACTGTTCCCAACTGTCATAGGCACGCCACAGGGTATCGTCTTTTGTATAATAACTGCCGTCACTTCGTTGTTCCGTGGCGGCTTTTTTATATGTCCTGCCTGTCCACCCATTCTTCTTTATGCCAAACAGCGCGTTTGCTTCCCTGGCCAGCTCCGAAGTTCCCCACGCGGACTCCTTGATCGCCTGCGCCACTACTACCGAAGGAAGAACGATCCTTCTTTTTTCCCAATCTTCTTTCGCTATTTTCCCTACAAACTCCTCAAACGGTTCCTGGGTCATTCCCTCTGCTGCCTGTCCGCATATTCCCTTACAGATCGCTTCCGCCGCGGCTTCTGCTCCGGCAGCGATATAAAGATCCACATCGTTCCGGTTATCGCAAAAACAGACTTCTATTAACATGGCCTTTGCTTTTGATTTGCGGATCAGGTATAATCCGTTTCCTTTTTTTACTCCCCGGTTCTTTAAGCCCCATTTTGCAAAGTTCGCGCATATATTTACCGCCTCCTCATATTGCCTCCCCTCATAGGTATAGATCTCCACGCCCTGCCCCAAATGGCCGGGAGAGGCATTGAAATGAATGCTGATAAACCAATCCAAATCTTCTTTGTTGGCAAGCGCCGTCGCCATTTGTAAATACTCCCGCTGCGTATCAGCCCTGTCTATCGTGCAGTCCACCGTTTCTATTCCGGCAGCCTTCAACTGATCCCTCAACGCATTGCCTATCCGTCTCGTATGTTCCGATTCTTTTATGATCCCAACCGCTCCATAACCCGGCCCGCTTATGGTATGCCCGCAATTTATTCCTATCTTCATAACACTTCCCTCTTTTTCTGTTTTTTACTCTGTTTTTAACTCCGGCAGGCCTGCCACCGACGTCAGCAGCGACAGTAAACCCGCCAGAAGGGAGGCGGACAGCGCCATCATCCAGTCCACATCCTTTAACACCGCCGCCGTTCCGATGGTTGCCGCTGCCGTTTGGGCCATCGTTTTTGCCGCCCTTATCCCGGCCGCTTTTAGCCATCTTCCTATCTTCTCCTTATGTATAATCACTCCTTTATCCATACGGTTTCCTCCTTCCCCAAATCTTATATTGACTTCAAAACCGCTGTCACGATAGCACTAATGAATCCTCCCGACAATGCCGTAATAATCGCCGCTTTTATCACTTTTCCGGTTTCCACCGGCACTCTTTCCAGCGTTTCCAGTCTGCTTCCCTGTTGGTTCAACTCCTGCAGCATATTCTCTATGCTGACTGCCATCCTGTTGACCGATATCGCAAGCTCCTGGATCGCCTTGCTCCGGGTCTCTAAATCATCGGTACGGCGCTTCAGGGAATCGATCCGCTGTTCATGCGCTTCCAGCCTTACCGCTACTTCTGTTTCATCCATGTTTCCCTCCATTTCTGCACAACTTTATAGTGCAGGATTAAAAATTTTTAATTTTGAATCTTTCACCTTCTTTCTTTATCCTGAATATTTTTTCAAAAAATCCGCTATTTTTTTCAAAGCCCTCTGTTTTAGCTGATTTACCGATTGCCTTGATTGTTGGGATATTCTGGCAATTTCTGCCGCCGTATAACCTTCCTCATAGATCTGATAAATGATCTGGTATTCTTTTTCGCTCAGCAGACTCTTAATCCCCAATTCTGCAAAAAAATCTGTTTGATTTAATTTGGCTGCCCGCGCTTCTACATAATATTTTTGTTCTTCCGTCAAGTCTGACAACGCCACTTCTTTTTCACACCGTATGATTTGCCGCACTCTTTTGTTATAATAATTTATAATAGAAACATTTATGTAAGAAATGACCGCTCCATCCTCCAAGCTGACAATCCTTTCCAAATTCACGGAACGTATCATCTCCATATAAAAGAGAATAATATCTTCGTAAGCGTCTTCGTAATTCAATTTCCTGGCATACTTTCTGAATAACGGGGAAAATTTTTGAATTAATTCCAGCATTGCCTCTTTGTCGCCTTTCTGCGCGTTATAAATTAAATCACATAGCATGATCCATTCCTCCTTTACTATAATGAGATTTTTTTATTATAATTGTAAACATGAAAAAGCCTTCTTATATATATTCCTGAAATACATAAGATGGCTTCACACATTTTTAAAAAAAATATAAACTTTTCCCCTTCTGTCATGCCAAACACTGCCCGGATCAAAAATGCAACTGCTGGTTGACATATTGCATGGCGTCGGTAGGTGGTGTGCAACCGGCAGAATCACTAAAATAAACATACAAAAAAACAAAAAGGAGGAGATCTACTATGATTTTCGCAAATAAACTTATTCAGCTCCGTAAGAAAAACGGATGGTCGCAGGAAGAACTGGCAGAACAGATGGATGTCACCCGGCAGTCCGTCTCAAAATGGGAAAGCGCGCAATCCATCCCCGACTATGAAAAAATGATACGCCTTTCGCATTTGCTGGGAGTAAGTATTGATTATTTACTCAAAGATGAAATGGAAGAAGAAGAATTTTCAGTTTCCGCCGAAGAAGAATCTTCATTAAGAAGGGTGTCCATGGAAGAAGCAAATGCATTTCTTTCCATAAAAGCCGCCACTTCAAAGCCGATCGCTTATGCGATATTTTTATGTATCCTGTCCCCTGTTTGCCTGTTCCTCGGATCAGCGGCCAGTGAAATGCCCGAATACCATCTGCCGGAACAGGCGGCCACGGGCATAGGCATGATTGTTCTGCTCATTCTTGTGGCAACGGCGGTCGCTATTTTTATTTCAAGCAGCAATAAATCCGCCTCTTTTGACTATTTGGAAAAAGAAGTATTTGAAACGGAGTACGGTGTCAGCGGAATGGTAAAGGAGCGCAAGGAGCAGTATAAAAATATTCATGCTAAAAATAATATCATCGGCAGCTGCCTGTGCATCCTGTCTTTAATCCCGCTGTTTGCCGGCGCAATTATTAATGATGAAAATACCCTGTTTCTGACAGCTATGCTTTCAACGACACTCGTTATCGCCGGTATTGGAGTCACTTTTTTCATACACAGCGGCATCATCTGGTCCAGCTTTGAAAAACTTTTGCAGGAAGGCGATTATTCCAAAGAAAAAAAGAAAAGGCAGCCGTTCATGGCCACCGTATCTGGCATTTACTGGTTAATAGCCACCGCGATCTATCTGGCTTATAGCTTTGTTACCCAGGATTGGGGTTCCTCCTGGATCGTCTGGCCCGTAGCCGGCGTATTGTATCCCGCCACGATCGGATTTCTTCATTTGTTTCATTCGAAATAGGGCGTTATCCACCCCGTGGTAGTGTTCTGAATGTTGTCGCTCACGCTCCTCCTTCCCGGCTCAAAAAAGACGCATGGTTTACAATTTATTGTTCCATGCGCCTTTACGCTGTTTTTTGCGGTACGCTTTGCCATGAATTCATATGAATTTTTCATATACTATATTTCCTTGTCAACCGTCTGCAAATTTATCATAGCAACTATTTGGTTCTGCATATCCTCAACAGTTTCTATTCTAATTCTGCCTATATTTTTTCTTGTCATTTCAAAATCTATATCGGAAAATAATCTTTCACAAAAGCAATTTGTTTCAGGAGACGCCCCCATTAAAGCTGTTACAAGCGAATTAGTATCAAACTGTCCTAACACTTCTTTCAGTTCCTTTTCAGAAATTGTTGAAATCTGCTCAAAATCCGTTATCTTCTGTGGCTGTATCTTTGGTTCTAATATGTCATTTATCGTGATGTCATATAATTTAGAAATTTTTAATAGAACTTCTAAGTCGGGAATAGCCGTTCCCGTTTCCCTTAGTTAAAGATATTGTTGGGTAAAAAAGAAAGATCAGTCGATTTTGCCGATGAAGCGGTAGTAGATTTCTACTTCCTGCTCACGGCTTCCGTCCTCGCCCTTGACAGCTTCATGGACGGTTATTTTTTCAATTAGAGTGTTCAGAAGTTCGGCGGTCAGCTCCGCAGGGTTGACATACTGCTTCATCAGAGCAATCCACTTTTCAGCGTCCGCTGCGGTCTGTACGGCGGCTTCCATCGTTTCGTGAAGCTGCCGGATTTTTGTCTCAAGCTCCTTTTGCTCATTCTGGTACTTCTCGGACAGCATATTGAAGTTATACTCGGTTATGCGCCCGGCAGACCAGTCCTCGTACATTTTAGCAAACAGCCCGTCAACCTCGGCTTTGCGCTTCTCTGCCTTTTTCAGTTCAGCAGCCTGCTTTTTCTTCGCAGAGTTTCTTTCTCTGTCGCTGACATTGAGCAGACGTTTCAGCAGCTTGTCCTCGTCTTTCTGTGCCAGCACAGACCAGTATTGCAGTCTTGCAAGCACATAGGCATACAGCACATCATAGCGGATATAGTGCATGGAACACTGGCGTAATCCCTGTCCGTTCTTGCTGCAATGGTAGTAACCGTATGGGTTTTTATTCTGCTTGTTTTCCCCATAGGCTAAAGACCATCCGCAGTCTGCACATTTTATCAATCCTGCGAAAATCTGTGTCGTACCATTTCTGCGCTTCCTGCGTCTGCTTGCAATCAGCTCCTGCACTTTTTGGAACGCTTCTTCGGAAATAATGGCTTCGTGGGTATTTTCCACACGATACCATTCTTCCTGCGGCTTCCGCACCTTTTTCTTATTCTTGAATGAAATGTTGCTCTGCTTGTTGTGAACGCTGTGACCGATGTAGGTTTCCTCTTTCAAAATGCTCTTGACCTGTGCAATCGTCCACGCATAGGCTTTTTCTGCGGGCGCACCGGCGTAGATATTGGCGAAAGTCCCGTATCTTTCATAGTTCAGCCAGCCGGGGGTAGGTACTTTTTCCTCCGCCAGAATCCGTGTAATGCTGGCGGCTCCACGCCCGTGTACGGCAAGGTCAAAAATCTTCTCTACAATCCAGCGTGTTTCCGGGTCGATCAGAAGATGCCCTTTTTTGTCCGGGTCTTTTACATAGCCCAGCGGTGCATAGGCTCCATAGTGTGCGCCATTTGCAAACCGGGTGTGCATGGCAGCCTTGACCTTTTTGCTGGTCTGCCGGGCATGCATTTCATTCAGGATGTTTAAGAATGGGGCAAGCTCGCTTTCTCCATTGATGGTGTCCACATTGTCATTTATGGCAATGTAGCGTACTCCCTTGCTGGGGAAATAGATTTCCGTGTACTGACCGGTCAGGATATAGTTTCTTCCCAGACGGGATAAATCCTTTGTGACAACGCAGTTGATTTTCCCGTCCTCGATGTCATCAATCATCCTTTGGAAACTTGGACGCTCGAAATTTGTCCCGCTCCATCCGTCGTCTATGTACTCGTCTACAACGGTCAGCCCATGCTCTGCGGCATACTGCCTGAGCATCATGCGCTGGGTCTGGATGCTGCCACTTTCTCCCTGTAATTCATCGTCACGGCTCAATCTCAAATATAGTGCGGTGTTATAAATCGTTGTATTGTATGGTTGTTTCACAGTTAAAATCCTCCTTCTAAAAGAAACAACCCACGCTTATACAATACTCGCTGGTACAAGTATATCATAAGCGTGGGGTGATTGACAGTCGTTATTTCATATTTTTTCAGGAAGCGGCGGCAGCGTGCTGGATCACATCTTCCAGCAGGCTGTCAAGCGGCTTCCCGTCTTGTGCGAAATGCTCCGATACCTTGATACGGACTTTCCCCATGACAAAATACTGGGTTCCGTCTTTATCGGTAAGCAAGGTGCCGCTGTTTTCGTTGTTGCTCTTGTTTTCGTTTTTTTCCATAGGCAGTTACCTCCATAAATCAGCTTATCCGGCGGGAGCAGCCCTGCCGGAATGAAAAATCGTTGTGTATTCGGTTCAAGTGGCGAAGCGGCAATACTGGCAGTCTATAAAAATTCTGCCACTTGGATGTTCTTTGCCACTTCATTCTGATTTCAGAGACAGCATCCATTGTGCGCCGCTGCGCTCGGAAACCAGCTTATTCCCTAAGCTCTGCTTTGCTGTTCGGACTGTCCGGGCGGAAATGCCGCGCTGGGCTGCCGCTTTGTCGATGTCTGCGCTTAACACCTGCTTTCCGTCTGCCAGCAGGTCAAGTATCAGCTTTTCCGCCTGTTCCGCTTTGGTTTCTGTATGCTCCACACCGGCAAGCAGCTCGTCGGCGGTCATATCATATTCCCCAATCCATTGAAAGCCGTTGCCGTCCCCCAGAGAGAACGCCAGCGACTTCCCCGGCGGGGCAAGGGAACTTTTCTCCTGTATCAATACTCTTGTGGCAGGGTCATTCTTGACCTTGCCGATAAACAGCAGGCTTCTGACAACTGCCGTGATGTCGATGGAGCCTAAGCCCCGGTAGGTACTCTGGCTTCCGGCGGCTTTATTCAAATGACCGATCAGGATAATGGCACAGCCTGTTTCCTGTGCGATTTCTCCCAGCCTGCGGAAAATAGGGCGTACTTCGTTTGCCCGGTTCATATCTACATCAGCCCCTAAAAATGCCTGCACCGGGTCGATAATCAAAAGCCTTGCATGGTTCTCCCGGATAGCCCTCTCAATCCTTTTATCAGAAAGTGTCAGCGGCTTATCCCCATCGTCAATGACCATAACCCTGTCAAGATCTGCGCCTGCTTCCAAAAGCCGGGGCTTTACCGTATCGCCCAGTCCGTCCTCGGCAGTCTGGTAGATCACATTGAATGGTTCCAGCGGTTCCATGTTGGGGAGCGGTCGGCGGTTAGTGCAGGCGGCTGCAAGCTGCATGGCAAAATAGGTCTTGCCCTCGCCGGGATTCCCCTGCAAAATCGTCAGTTTTCCAAAAGGAAGGTACGGTTCCCACAGCCATTCCACCGCCACCTCCTGCACCTCGCTCATGCGTATCATGGGGACAGGCGGCTCTGCTGCCGGTTCTTTCAGCGTGATTGTTTCCGCTATAAATTTGCGGTTTGGTATTTCTTCCCTGTGCTGCAATACCTCATTCCAGTCTTTCCACGCCGGGAGCAGGCGCAGAATGGTAAGCCCCTCCGGCAGTTCGGAAGAAAGGCGGCTGCACCCCTCATTCCCGGCATTATCATTATCCAGACACAGAAATATCCTTCGGATGTCCGGGCGTTCAGAAAGGAAATGCGTCAGCGCTTTTCCCGCAACGCCTCCCAGCGAAAGATAGCTGCGCTTTGTCCAGTCTTTGGGATAAAGGCAGATAAAAGACAGCAGATCAATCGGGGCTTCAAAGACAAATAGCTGGGCGCTTTCCCCCTGATAGCTGAAATTACAGGCTTTATCCGAACCGCTCACATCCTGCCGGAATTTATCCGCTGTTCCCCGGCAATGGGCGTATCTTGGAATACCGGGTACTCTCTGTGTTCCGCAGTCCCGCCCCACAAACACTACATTATGGCGGGTGTCCTCGTAAATATCCCCGGCAGCGATAAAGGTATCGACAATGCCCCAATCAAGTTTGCGTTCCTCTGTCAGATATTTTATCACTTTTGTATTGGTGGGATTATGCAGCGGGAGCCGGAAGTCAGGCGATGGGGCGGGGCAAGCGTCCGGCTTGCCTGCGCCTGCTTCGCCGGTCAGCATTTGTACCGCTTCCGGGAATGACTTGCCGTAAAATTCCATTACGAAGTCCACTGGGTAGCCGCCCCTGCTCTGGCTGTGCCGGAACCATTTATTTCCCCGCACCGTCAGGCTGTCGTGGCATTTCCAGCGGTATTCTTTTCCGCTGCGTATGAGAGTTTCCCCCTGTGACCGCAAGAAATCTTCCATGTTGGTCTGATTTGCCCGGTCTATCTGTTCCTGCGAATAATGCAAAATTGTCTCACCTCCAAAATCATAAATCCATCTCATGTTTCTTTCTCTGTACTTCCTGCGGCTGCTCCCTCCGGCGCAGTGCGGTATCTACGGCGTTCTGCACCTGCCGCAGCCGTATGACTTCCTCCCGGAGCGGCTTGTGCTGCGGGGACAGTTCGGCATACTCTGTTTTTAACTGTGCATATTCCTGTTTCCATGCTTTCAGGGCAATGGGTTTTCCGTCCAGTTTTTCTTTCAGAATACGGCGGGCGGCATAAAACAGCCGTAACTCCGCATCGTGGGATGTTTCAAATTTCTCCCTCTGTTTCTTAAACTTGATATTGTTCAATTCCGTATGAACAGGTTTTAGCCGCTGGTAATTCTCGCCCTCCCGTATCAATTCCTGCAATTCCTTTATCCTGGCAGATTTCTTTTTCATGGAGCCGCTTAATGCTTCAAATTCTTCACTGACAGAGGAAAGACGCTCCTGCAAATCCTCTAATGTGAGCAGCTTGTTTTCCGTCAGATAATTGACGGCTTCGGCAAACTGCTTTAAGTTTCCGGTTCTGGCTTTATTGCTCCATGCCCCTGCGTTGCGCTGGTTGTAATAAGCGATCAGCAGGTCGGCAAGGCTCGGTGTCTGCGGTTTGGAAAGTTCTTCTTTTACCTCTGCCATCCAGACAAACAGGGCTTTGATCTTCTTCCTCACATCCTGCATGAGCCGGTTGGTGGCTTTAATCCAGCGGTTCAGTTCCCCTTTCTCGGTGCGGATGCCCTTTGCTTCCATCTGCCGGACATTAGCTCCCTCGTGGACAGTAGGTATCAGGTCAAGCCCCTGCCGCACATAGGAACGGTGGTCGATACGCACATCCAGCCCTTTTTCCTCAAATTTTGTATTAACGGCAGCCGCCCACTGCTCCCGCCAGTGTTCCAGCGTTTCCGGCTCATGCCAGTCTGTTGTATGGACAGCGTTAAACATATAATCGCCGTTTTTATCCCGGATTCGGTTTCCATCTTCATCAAGAAGATATTCCCGCCGCTGTTTTTGTCCCCATGTGCCATCCGGGTTCAAAGGGCGCATGGTTGTCATCACATGGAAATGCGGGTTAGGGATACCGCCGTCCTCTTTCTCCGGGCTGTGAAAAGCAAGATCGGCAATCATGCCTTTTGCCACAAACTGCTCCTGCACGAACTTCCTCGCCAGTTCCATGTTTTCTTCCAGCGTCAATTCATTCTGCATGGCAATATCAAAGGAATAGGCAAGCTGTGCTTTTGGATGTTTCTCGCAGCTCTCCACAGCATTCCAGAGGGTCGCCCGGTCAAGATATATTTCCGGCGCATGGGGCGGCAGCATGATTTCCGAAGCGATCACGCCGCCCTTTTTGGTGTAATCGCTGACTTCGCCATAGTAGCTGCTGTAAAGACGCTCCCCGGCTCGGTAGGCTGCGCTGGCAATGGCGCTCTGACCGGCGCTGCGCTTTATCTGTGCGATTGAAAAATGATAAAGTGCTATCCTTAGTCACCGCCTTTCTCCTGCCCGGAAATACGGGCGTGGTTTTCTACGGCAGACCGGATGAAATGCTCCGCCTGCGGCAGATTCAAAATGCTTTCCATGAGGGAATAAAATTCCGCTTCGGATAGCTCCTTTGTCTGTGGTGCAATGCTCTCAATAGCTGCCCCACGGGTAATCAGCCGGTGCGTCCTCTGTTTCCGGGAACCGCTTTCCAGATACGCCTGCCGGTTTTTCAAACGCTGCATTTTCCGTTTTTCCCGTTCCAGCAGGACAGTGGTTTTTTCATATTCCTGCTTCAACTGTTCCAAAGATTTTTCCATGTTCTCACATCCTTTGCTTATAAGATAAAGAAAGACCATCCGCAGACAGTCCGTGTGTCAGTGCTTCTATAAAACCCGATGAAAAGGGAAAACCGCAGAGCGGATTTCTCTTTGCGGCGGGTACACAGGGGATAGCCGCTTTAGCGGCGCAAGGGGGTGTAGCCACCTTGTCGGAGCGAAGCGAACGCAGACCTCGGATTGCTGATTTTATCAGCGGCAGAGGTAAGCTCCGCAGGACGCACGATACATGGTCTTTAGACTATGTATAGAAGTGCGCCCTTAGTTCCTAAGGGATTTTGCCGTTTCCGGCAGTTTTGTCCTTCTTCTTGGAACGCTTGGAAAGATACTTCGGGCAGTCAACCACAACCGCCCGGAAGCTCTGTTTACATTCGTGCCGGCATTTCCGGCACAGCTCGTTGTAAGTGATACGGCTGCGGTCATTTAGGAAGAAAGACCATTCCAACCGCCGCTTGTTGCTCATTCTTGCCATAACCGACTCCTTTCTCCGTTTCTATCTGATGTACACAGATAGGCTGTTTTGGTGTAGCGTCTCGGTATCATTTTTAAGGTTTTTTCCCTCTGTATGCCCCTTTGGAAAGTGCGGCAGTATTGCAGTCAGGGAATGATACCTCACGCTTATTTGTCGCTTCCCGGTACGGTTTCGGAACCTTTTGCCATCCATTCAAAGAAAGCAATTTTGCTGACCTTGATAAGCCTGCCCCTGCGGAACGCCGGAAAGCCGGGGGTGTGTACCAGCACATAGGCGCTCGCTCTTGAAATTCCCATAATCCGCTGGATGTCCGCCACATCCAGAACCAGCGGTAAATCCTCGTAGCTGTTCAATCTCTTTTTATTGTTCATTCTGTTCCTCCCATAAATCAAATAGGTTAAAATGCTTCCTGCTGCCGTTCTCCCCAAAAGCCGTTTTCCTGCCCCATTCCTGCGGTGTTTCCCTGCATTGGTGCGCCGGATGCGTCACTTCTCCTGCCGGTCATATCCCTTTTGGACGGTCATTCACTTGTCAAGGTACTGTGTTTCACTAAATTACCAACTGCAATCATCATAGCGTACTATCCTTGACAAAACAATGATTCTGCGATACCATGAGTGTAACGGATATAACTGAATTATATAATTACCATAAACAAAGGCAGGGGATAGGGATGGAGAATCAGTTTATACGACATGAGCCATGTTTTGAGAGGATTTTGTTTGTCCTGACGCTGGACAGGAAGAAAATGAAAGAGCGGATTTTGATTGGGGAAGAACAGCAGATCCGCTTCCGGCTGAACGGGAGCCAAAACACAGAGGTGCTTTGTGATATGACACGCCCGCTGGGAACTTTTTTGATAAACTTTGAGCGTGACACGGACAGAGATTGGAACTTATACGGGCTTTCTCCGCTGCGGCAAGCCCTCTATTCCAACCGATGGAAACAGCCAGAGCTGGAGCAGGTGGCAAGCGAATTTCTCTGGGGAAAATATCTTAGCAACGACCCTCTGAAAATGTATGTGGCGTTCCGTATCTGGAACAGCTATCTGCTTGCCAGAGAACCCCGTGACCGTAACGCTGCCTGTGACCGCTTCATGGATAAAATGAGCAGCCTGACCGGGGTATTCCATAACGAAACCATGAGCTTTGACAGGGAGACAGGAAAACCGAAACATTTTCAAGCTGGCAGCCTTTATTTCAAAGGCGCACCATCAGAAGATACCCGGCTTGACCTCTGGTTCCCGGACAACCGGCGCACAGAAGAATGTGTGTCTGCCTATGCGTCCCTCTACCCGTTGATTACCTATTATCTGAACAGACTGAATGACTGGGGGCTTTGCTTCCGGCGGTGCAAGGTCTGCGGAAAATATTTTCTGGCAAAGAGCCAGCGGTATGAGCTGTGCAGCGACAAGTGCCGCAAAGCACAGGCACTTCAAAACAAGCGGGAATTTGACGAGAGGGCAAGAGAAAATAACTATGACCTGC
>OFGR01000733.1_pt1 | contig 30789 bp, 31 predicted proteins | sample 1521811 | NCBI WGS metagenome assembly OFGR01 (sample SAMEA3504098, study PRJEB24116) | mouse gut metagenome | biome: mouse gut; feature: mouse-associated habitat; material: faeces | place: Denmark | collected 2011
AAAAATGGCTACAATTTATGAACCAACGCGGTTTGAGCTGGTGCGGTTGGTCCCTATGCGACAAAAATGAAAGTTCCGCCGCCCTAACCCCAGGCGTATCACCCAACGAGCCTTGGACAGAGCAGCAACTCAGCGAAGCCGGCCGCTTTATATTCAGCCATTTTAAGGATTAATTGTTTTTTTAGGAGATTTTTTAATGTTTTTACGCAAACTGCTCAGGCTATTATACAGCCGGGTTTTCATCATTGCCCTACTGCTTATTGTGCAGCTGGCCTTTGTGCTAACCACCATTATTGTACTTAACGATTCCTATTGGGCAGTGGCCCTTTGCACCACCGTGCTAAGCATTGCCCTGGTGCTGGTACTCATCAACAATCAGGAGCAAAATCCGTCTACCAAACTGGCTTGGATTTTAGTAATTGTGCTGCTGCCCATCGTTGGCGCCACGCTCTATCTGATGTTCGGCTCCCATTATGCCTCCTACAAGCTGCGCAAACAAGTGCTGAATGTGGTGGCGGAATCAGAGGGCGTGCTGCCTGAAAATCAGGAAGTTATGGAGGCTTTGGAATATTTTGACCCTGCCGTGGCCTCTCAAAGTAAGTATCTGCAAAAGACCACCGGCATGCCGCCCTTTGCCATCAACCGAAACGACACCAAATATTACACCAGCGGCGAGGATATTTGGCCGGATATGCTGGCAGAACTGCGAAACGCTCAAAAATATATCTTTATTGAAAGTTTTATCGTGCAGGAAGGGCTTTTTTGGAACAGCATTTTGGAAATCCTCACCGCCAAAGCCACGGCCGGTGTGGACGTGCGGGTGATGTTTGATGATTTAGGCTGTATCAACACATTGCCCAGCAATTATCAGCAAAAGCTACGCAGCCTTGGTATCAAATGTACCGTTTTCAACCCTATCAAGGCCCATCTGGATGTGGGACTGAATAACCGCGACCACCGCAAGATCTGCGTGATAGACGGGAAGACGGCATTTACCGGGGGCGTGAACTTGGCGGATGAGTACATCAACAAAAAAGTGAGGTTCGGCCACTGGAAGGACACAGCGATCATGCTGAAAGGCGATGCGGTGCAGAGCTTTACGGTCATGTTCCTTGAGATGTGGAATGTCAACGAGAGGAAGGCGGAAAATTTCAGGCGGTATATGACCCCGAAACGCAAAGAGCTGAAAAGAGAGCTGGGCTATGTGATCCCTTATGCGGACAGCCCGTTTGACAATGAGAACGTGGGGGAGGAAGTTTACTTCCATATCCTGAACCACGCAAAGAAATATGTCCACATCATGACGCCATATCTGATCCTTGATAATGAGATGATCACGACCCTGACAAGGGTAGCCAAAAGCGGGATAGACGTAGTGATCATTATGCCCCATATCCCGGACAAATGGTACGCTTTCGTGGTGGCGCAGACTTACTATCAGGAGCTGATTGAGAGCGGCGTGCAGATATACGAGTACACGCCCGGCTTTGTCCATGCCAAGGTGTTTGTCTCCGACGACGATACGGCAGTGGTGGGAACTATAAACCTGGATTACAGAAGCCTGTACCTGCATTTTGAATGTGGGGCGTTCATCTATAATAATTCGGAAATAGACCGCATTGAGCGGGATTTCCAGCAGACGCTGGGCCACAGCCACAAGGTGACGCTTATGGAAGTGAAGAACCGGACGATGCTCACAAAGGTAGTGGGGCAGGTGCTCCGGCTTGTAGCGCCGCTGATGTAGCCATTCATGTTCTGTCTGTAAATAATGTTTTACAGATATAGGAAAATATAGTATAATGCAAACGGTGGTTTTAATTGAATGTCAGTATATCTGACAGCACAGGAGGATTTGATATGGTAAAAGCAGTGGTAGGTGCAAACTGGGGCGATGAAGGCAAGGGCAAGATTACGGATATGCTTGCGAGGGAAGCCAACATCATCGTGCGTTTTCAGGGCGGAGCGAATGCGGGACATACGATTATCAACAATTACGGGAAATTTGCCCTGCATACCTTGCCGTCAGGAGTGTTTTACAATCACACGACGAGCATTATCGGCAACGGAGTGGCTCTTGACATCCCGGTATTATTTAAGGAAGTCAGGTCTATTGTGGACAGGGGCGTGCCGGAACCAAGGATTTTAGTGTCCGACCGGGCGCAGATAGTGATGTCATACCATAAAAACTTTGACGCGTATGAGGAGGAGAGGCTTGGGGGCAAGTCATTCGGCTCCACCAAATCCGGTATTGCTCCGTTTTACTCGGATAAATATGCGAAGGTAGGCTTTCAGGTCAGTGAGCTTTTTGACGACGAGCTGCTGAAAGAAAAGACTGTCCGCGTGGCACAGCAGAAGAATGTGCTTTTAGAGCATCTTTACCATAAGCCGCTTATAAATCCTGAAGACCTCTACAAGGAGCTTAAGGAATACAAAGAGATGATAGAGCCTTTCGTGTGCGATACATCCCTGTTCCTTTACAATGCAGTAAAAGAAGGGAAGAATATCCTTCTTGAAGGCCAGCTCGGTTCCCTGAAGGATCCAGATCACGGGATCTACCCGATGGTTACGTCTTCTTCTACGCTGGCAGGCTATGGCGCGGTAGGCTCAGGCATCCCGCCTTATGAGATCCGCCAGATTATCACGGTGTGCAAGGCATACTCCAGCGCGGTAGGCGCAGGGGCATTTGTCAGTGAAATCTTCGGGGAAGAGGCGGATAAGCTGAGAAACCGGGGCGGAGACGGGGGAGAGTTTGGCGCAACGACAGGCCGGCCCAGGAGAATGGGGTGGTTCGACTGCGTGGCATCAAAGTACGGGTGCCGTCTGCAGGGAACGACGGACGTGGCGTTTACGGTGCTGGATGTTCTGGGATATCTGGAAGAGATCCCGGTGTGCGTCGGCTACGAGATTGACGGGGAAGTGACGACGGAATTCCCGCCCACATATCTTCTTGAAAAGGCAAAGCCGGTGCTTGAGGTGCTGCCGGGATGGAAGTGCGACATCAGCGGAATTAGGGAGTATGAGAAACTTCCAGAGAACTGCCGCGGGTATATCGAGTTTATCGAGGAAAAGATCGGGTATCCGATTACGATGGTTTCCAACGGTCCGGGGCGTGACGATATCATTTACAGAAAAAAATAATGTGGGCTTAAGAAATATTTATGCCTGATTTTAGATTTGCGACATAGTATGGACACATTTGTAATTTATACTGAAAAATATCAGAAACAAGTCATACATTTTGGGCATGACGCATATACTGATAGAGCGGAGTATAAAGAACGGAGGTATATTATGTGGCAGAAAAAAGATAATGTTCCCTGCGAGAACCTCTCCATAGAGGAATATCTCGTCAGGAGGAAAAAAAGCAGCAAAGAGCGTGATTCGGACAAACATGGGCTGATATTGCCGGAAAATAAAAAGTGGATTTTTGCGGAATTGTATATGTAGTTTCCGGTATTTGGTACATAGCCGGATGAACGTTAAAAAGGCAGGCCTCTTTCGGGAGCCTGCTTTTTTTAACGGCCTGCCTGCCGGAAACCAGGCTAGCTGTCGGCGCTGTCTGTGTGCCCGTCATCGGAGCCATGCCCTTTTAAGACGCGGTATACAAGCATATAAGCATAGAGGAATACTGGAACAATGACCGTGCAGGCGATGGACGCGCGCAGAAGTTTCAAGGTGATGTCAGAGCCGATAAGCGCCAGTACCAGGGTTACAGCGTACATTGCAAAAAGGAGCAGCGCTCCGGCAAGCGCCAGAATACGTTTTGTCTTTTTCATAAGAATCATCCTTTACATCTAAGTGTGATTTTAGTATACTATTTAGAGTGCGGGAGATACCGCAGCATTATTATATAAAAAAACAGTAAAAAAAGCAAATGATACAAAGGAGTACATGAATATGAGCCGTACATTATTGGAACAGTGGAGAGACATGGCGTATGACGAGAAGGTGGACAGAGGGCAGCTGCAGAGATTCTGGGGGAGCTATTTCCAGATTGAGAAGGAGATTTATGAGCAGCTCCTTGAGAATCCCCAGGAGGAAGTAAAGGGAACCGTAAAAGAGCTGGCGGAGAAATACGGCCAGGAAGTTATGACGATGGTAGGGTTCCTGGACGGAATAAATGAGAGCCTTAAGGAAGAAAACCCCATTGAGACGATGGACGAGGATACTCAGGTGAGCCTTGCTTTTGACACGGAAAAGCTCTACAAGAATATGGTTGCTGCTAAGGCGGACTGGCTCTACAACCTGCCTCAGTGGAATGACATCTATACGGAGGAGGAGCGAAAGAGGCTGTACAAGGAGCAGAAGGAATCCACGACAATCCGCAAGGAGAAGAAAATCGGACGGAACGACCCATGCCCGTGCGGTTCCGGAAAGAAATATAAAAAGTGCTGCGGCAAATAGATATAGAGAAAATAGATAAAGAAAATGTCTTTGTTGACAAAACAGGATTTTAGAGTATAATTAGTAAAGGAACGAAAAAGCGTTGAAGAGAAGAGTAGGCTGGGGAAAAACCGCAGAGAGAGAGGCCTTTGTGCTGCGAGCCTCTTGGTTTGGAACCTTTCGAAGACCACCTCTGAGCGGCTGCAAACCAGCCCGGTGATTCCGTTATCGTCATAAATGAGTGGTTCCGGCCAGGTGCCGGTTCAATTGGGGTGGAACCGCGAGGATGAAAAGACTCGTCCCTTGCAGCATTTGCTGCAGGGGGCTTTTTTGTTTTACGAGGAGGTGAAAAAGGCATGAGCAAAAAGAAACCATACAGGCGGAAAGTCTTTTATTACGAAACTGACCAGATGGGGATTGTTCACCATTCCAACTATATACGCTGGTTTGAGGAGGCAAGGATTGACTATATGGACCAGCTGGGCCTTGGCTACAGTGAGATGGAAAAACAGGGCATCATAAGCCCGGTGCTGTCGGTGGAGGCAAATTATCTCCGGATGCTTCATTTTGGCGATTCAGTGACGATAGATGCGTGGATCAAGGAATATAACGGCATCAAGCTTACCGTGGCGTATGAGGTGACCGGGGATAAGACAGGGAAGGTGTACTGCAAAGGAACTTCAAAACATTGCTTTCTGGAGAGAACCGGGAGGCCGCTGTCACTAAAGCAGTCTTCTCCGGCAATCCATGAGCTGTTCCTGAAAGGCCTTAACGAGCATAAAAAGCAATAATGCTGTATGAGAACAAATATATGAAAGAAAGGAAGAAAAAGATTATGAAAATCACATTGAAAGACGGAACTGTAAAAGAATACGAGAGCAGCAAGTCTGTCATAGACATCGCGAAAGACATCAGCGAGGGTCTGGCAAGAGCCGCCACTTCGGCAAAGATTGACGGAGAGATTGCGGATCTGCGTACGGAAGTGTCGGAGGACTGCGGACTTGAAATCCTGACATTTGACTCGGAGGACGGAAAAGGTGCATTTAACCATACTGCATCGCATATTATGGCACAGGCGGTAAAGCGGCTGTATCCTGAGACAAAGCTTGCCATCGGCCCGTCCATCGCTAACGGATTTTACTACGACCTAGACAGGGAGACTCCTTTTGCAGCGGAGGATCTGGAAAAAATTGAGGCGGAGATGAAGAAGATCGTAAAGGAAAATCTTCCTCTGGAGAGATTTACTAAGACAAGGGAGGATGCAATACAGTACTTTGAGGAGAAAGGCGAGCCCTATAAAGTGGAGCTTATCGAGGACCTTCCGGAGGGAGAGGAGATCAGTTTCTACAGCCAGGGAGAATTTACAGATCTGTGCGCGGGACCGCACCTGATGTCTACGAAGGCGGTGAAGGCATTTAAGCTGACAAGCCTTGCGGGGGCATACTGGAGAGGCAGCGAGAAGAACAAGATGCTGACCAGGATTTACGGCGTGGCATATCCGAAGAAGTCTGAACTTGACGAATATCTGCACATGATGGAGGAGGCAAGAAAGCGCGATCACAGAAAAGTGGGAAGGGAGCTGGGCCTGTTCATGATGTGCGAGGAGGGTCCGGGATTCCCGTTCTTCCTGCCGAAGGGAATGGTGCTTAAAAATACGCTTCTGGAATATTGGAGAGAGCTTCATAAGAAGAATGGCTATGTGGAGATTTCCACGCCGATCATCTTGAGCCGCCATCTGTGGGAGAATTCCGGGCACTGGGACCACTATAAGGACAATATGTATACAACGGTCATCGACGAGGAAGACTTTGCAGTGAAGCCGATGAACTGCCCGGGCGGCATGCTCGTGTACAAATCAGAGCCGCGCTCCTATAAAGACCTTCCGCTGAGGGCGGGAGAGCTTGGGCTTGTCCACCGCCATGAGAAGTCCGGGCAGCTCCATGGGCTGATGCGGGTGCGCTGCTTTACCCAGGACGACGCGCATATCTTCATGACGCCGGAGCAGATAAGGGATGAGATAAAAGGCGTTGCGAAACTGATTGACGAGGTGTACAGCCTGTTCGGGTTTAAGTATCATGTAGAGCTTTCCACCCGCCCTGAAGACAGCATGGGCAGCGATGCGGACTGGGAGATGGCGACAGAAGGGCTTAGGGGGGCGCTTGACGACCTTGGGCTTGCCTACGTAGTCAACGAGGGTGACGGGGCATTTTACGGTCCGAAGATTGACTTCCATCTGGAGGATTCTATCGGAAGGACATGGCAGTGCGGGACGATTCAGCTTGACATGCAGATGCCTCAGAGATTTGACCTTGAATATGTGGGTGCGGACGGGGAAAAACACCGCCCGATCATGATCCACCGCGTGGCGTTTGGCTCTATAGAGCGGTTTATCGGCATCCTGATCGAGCATTTTGCAGGAGCGTTCCCGACGTGGCTCGCTCCGGTACAGGTAAAAGTCCTGCCGATTTCCGATAAATATATGGACTATGCAAATAAAGTGCTTGCGAGGCTTGACGAGGCGGGAATTCGCGCAGAGACAGACACCCGCGCGGAAAAGATCGGCTACAAGATCCGCGAGGCGCAGATGAATAAGATCCCTTACATGCTTGTAGTGGGCGCGAAAGAGGAAGAGACAGGCGTTGTATCCGTGAGGAGCAGATTTGCCGGGGATGAGGGGGCGAAAGGCCTGGATGAATTCATCGCGTCGGCGAAAGAGGAAATTGAGGCAAAAACCATCCGCGAAGTGATAAAAGAAGAATAAAATGATAAAATCAGGAAAAAAGGGCATAATAACTCCGATATCAGTATGAAGGAGGTAAGATTATGCCAGAACTCAGATGTACCGTGCAGACATGCCTGCACAACAAGGACTTTTACTGTGCGCTGGACGGGATTGTGGTAGGGGGCAGCAATGCGACGACTGCGGAGCAGACCTGCTGTGACAGTTTCGAGGAGCGAAGAGGGGGAGACACTTACAGCAATGTGACAGGAGAGGCTTCGCCGAAGAGCGATATCGACTGCAAGGCAGTGGAATGCAGATATAATGAGGATTGCCACTGCCATGCCGGGAAGATCAGCGTGGAAGGAAGCAACGCCTGCCAGTGCGAGCAGACAGGATGCGCCACATTTACATGTGGGTGTGGGAAATAAAGAGATGCCTGACGAAAAAGGGAGCTTAAAAAGCTCTCTTTTTTGTTGACGGAAAATGGCTGCAAGAGTATACTGAGTTTATCGTCCTGCTTTTGCACATCTATAGAAGAGGAAAAGGCAGGCAGGTATGAGATGAAAGAGGAAAGATTTATGGAAAATGAAGAAAAGACAGAAAAAAAAGAGGGCGGAACGGAGAATGCATATTACAGCGCAAAGCCAAGATTCGGCTCAAAAGGACCGTCAAAGATCAGGCAGCAGTTCAGCAGGGGCATTGCGGTCTTTCTTATTGTAGCTGCCAGCATCCTGTTTTATTTTGCGCTCTTGAGGCTGACCAACCTTTCGAATACATTCAGCAAAGTAATCAATGTGCTGAAACCCGTCATATATGGGGGCGTGATTGCGTATTTGCTGAATCCTATCGTGAATAAAGTGGATCTGTATCTCCTGCCTGCAGTGAAGAGGCATATAAAAAATAAGAATCATGCGGAGAAACTGACGAGGACAGTTGGGGTGTTTACGGCGCTGTTTGTGCTGATTTTTTTGATAGTCGTGCTGTGCAATCTCCTGATACCGGAGCTGTACTTAAGCATCCGGAATATGGTATACACGCTGCCTGGGCAGCTGAACCGGCTTGTGAGCGAGATCAATGAGATGGCAACCGGCGAGACGACTACCAGCGCATTTCTTAAGACGGCAGTGGAAGAAGGCACGGAGATGTTTGAGACTTGGCTGAGGACGGATCTCCTTACTATGACCAACGAGCTGATGTCGAATCTTACGGTAGGGGTCATCAATGTAATCAACACTGTATTTGACTTCCTGATCGGCATGATCGTGTCAATCTATATACTGTTCAGCAAGGAGCTTTTTTCCGCCCAGTGCAAAAAAGGGGTTTATGCGATCTTCAGCCCAAGGCATGCCAATATGATCCTTCATTTTACGACGAAGAGCAATGAGATTTTTGGGGGATTTATTATAGGGAAGCTTATTGATTCCGTGATTATCGGGGTTTTATGCTTTTTCGGGCTGTCATTTCTTGACATGCCGTATATCATGCTGATCAGCGTGATCGTGGGCGTGACGAATGTGATCCCGTTTTTCGGGCCTTACATAGGAGCAGTTCCGAGCGCAGTTTTGATCATCTTAAGCGATCCGATGAAAGGTCTGTACTTTATTATATTTATATTGATTTTACAGCAGTTTGACGGCAATATCCTGGGGCCGAAGATTCTGGGAAACTCCACGGGGCTCAGCGCTTTCTGGGTTATCGTGGCGATCCTTCTGGGAGGCGGCCTCTTCGGGTTCGTGGGCATGGTGATGGGAGTTCCTACTTTCGCAGTGTTTTATTATGTTGCGGAGCTGATCGTGAACAGCAGGCTGGAGAAGAAAAAGCTGCCCGCATCCTCAGAGCAGTACGACCCGCTTAGCTATGTGGACGATGAAGGACGATTCATGCCGGGGCGTGAAGTGAAAAAGAAACGGACAGAAGGGATTGTGGAGGAGATTGTAGAAGAGCTGGTCAAGGAGACGCAAGAAGAGCCAGAAGAAAAGTAAAGGAGATAGCATTATGCCAATTCGTGTGCAGAACGACCTGCCGGTTAAGGAAATATTAGAGAGCGAGAATATATTTGTGATGGACGAGCACCGCGCCGCCCATCAGGATATCCGGCCTATAAAGATAGGGCTTTTAAATCTGATGCCCCTTAAGGAAGATACGGAGCTGCAGCTTATGCGCTCCCTTTCCAACACGCCCATTCAGGTGGACGTGACGTTTGTGACCGTGTCAAGCCACGAGTCTAAAAATACGCCTACCAGCCATCTGAATAAGTTCTACGAAAAATTCTGCGATATCAGGAACCGGAAGTTTGACGGATTCATCATAACCGGAGCGCCGGTGGAGCAGATTCCTTTTGAGGAAGTGGACTACTGGGAGGAACTTAAGGGTGTCATGGAGTGGACGAAGACCCATGTGACATCCACCATCCATCTGTGCTGGGGGGCGCAGGCGGGAATCTATTATCACTACGGGATAGACAAGGTGCAGCTTGACAGGAAAGTATTCGGGGTGTTTAAGCACCGCGTGATGAACCGCAAGATTCCTCTGGTGAGAGGGTTTGACGATGTGTTCTTCGCGCCCCATTCCCGCCATACCGAAGTTCCGATGGATAAAATCCGTGCGGAAAAGCGGCTGACGGTTCTTGCGGAGTCAGAGGAGGCAGGGCTTTTCCTTGCCATGGCAGAGGACGGGCGGCAGATCTTCGTGATGGGGCACCCGGAGTATGACCGGGTGACGCTTGACGGGGAATATAAAAGGGATCTGTCAAAAGGGCTGCCGATAGAAGTTCCGGAGAATTATTATGAGGGCGACGACCCGGAGAATAAGCCGCTCCTTACTTGGAGGGCGCATGCGAATAATCTGTATACGAACTGGCTGAATTATTACGTGTATCAGGTGACACCTTATGACTTGGAGGGGACGCCGCGCTAATGCCGTGTTTTCAAGGGTTTGGGGATTTTGGGATTTTGATTCTAACCTTTCAAACTTTACAGGATGGTTCAAATTTGCTCATAATTTTACACAAAAATGGGGTACAAAATGGGGTACAGATAAAAATGTGTGGGGTACGGTTAACATAGCAGTTATTTTATATTTTTGTAAAAAGGTTTTCAGTGGTGGAAGAAGGATGACATTTCTCTGTGAAAGACGATAATCAAATATCTGACCATTAGCATAATGGCATTTATGCTTGCAAAGAGTAGAGGTGGTTATAAAACAATTAAATATATTCAGGCATATAAATAAGTCCCGCAATCATGTATTCAGTACAGTATATGTTGATTGTGAGGCTTATTTTAGTGCATGTAAAACGGAACCCGGTTCCGCCATATTGTAGTAGGAAAGGAGGATTGTCATATGCGGAGGATTCTATTGCTAACGCTTTCCGTGATTGCATTATGCGGCTGCCAGAAAGCACAGGAGCCGGCTGGCGGTGCACAGGAGGTTATGGAAAACGCAGAGACGGAAAAGATAACAGACGGGCTGTTGGAAAAGGTCCGGATTTCAGGGGCGGAAGTGTATGCCCTGCCGGGATATGAGCAGGACGGGAACATGATACGTGCGTACATGGACGGGCTGTCAGAGGATATATTTCTGGAAAATAAGGACAGGCAGGCAGCGTTGGATGAATATGCGGAAACCTACAGGGGATATATAGACAGCCTGGGCTATACGGTCACCGGGGATGAGCTCCTGTCGCAGAGCCCGTCATTCATCCTCCAAAAGCTCACCTATGCCGGCATGGTGGGCGGGGAAGAGCGTTCAGGGGCATATCTTTTGTACTCCGGGGATGTTTTGGCGGGAACGGTTGTCTATGTGATCAACGTGCCCCTGTCCGGGCTTGGGGATTACGGCAGCGCGGCACTTGGTGAGCTTTTGGAGAAATTGGGGGAGTCTGACTGACGTTTCTCCTCCTTGGCGCGCCGCAGCGTCTTTTTCAACTCCATATCAGAAAAGCTGATTTGTAATCGGGCATCTCTTTGGAGGTGCTTTTTTTGCACATTTTTAGGGACATGTCAGGCTTTCGCTTGGGAATCGTCCATTACCATATTAGCTCTGGAGGTGGATTTTTATGGAAGAAAAGGAAATGGAGCTGGCATTTAACCTGTTTGATCATGTGCAGCGCGGCTCTATACAGCTATTGGGGACGCTTGAACAGACTCTCCACTGGGTTTCGGAGGTAGACCGCGGCTCAAGGATCCTGGAGGGGCATGTCCGGAAAGGCGGGGAGCTTGATGCGGTCTGCTGCGACCGTGAATACCTTGATATGGTCGCAGGGAGGCTGCGTGACGAGGGGATCCCGTGCATCAGCGGGACCGCCCGCATAGACGGGAAGGAAGTCGGCATCATCAGCACGAGGGATGCTGACAGGGAGCAGTTAAGGAAGATCATTGACCGTGCACGGGAAGAAATCGAGCCTGGCGGCGTGAAGCCCCGGCGGATGGTCGAAAACCTGTCCGTGGGCAGGACCAGGGTGATTGCAGGGCTTGACATCCCGGAGGCGATGCTGTTCGCAAGATATGCCGAGGCGGCAAAAATAAATATCGCTGTGGATGAAGTGGCTAGGGACAGCCGCTCGGTCGTATACCCGTCGCAGTATGTGGATGAGATGAAGGAGATGAAACATCATGTGGCGCAGGCTTTTTCAGGAGCCGCAGGGCGGGCGCTCCGCAAGCAGCTCCGGTATGAGCATCAGAATTACCTGCGGGTAGCGGACCGTGTTTGCAACTATGACAGGCGGAAGGGGGAATTTTATGTCATGGGCATGTCAGGCCCGCAGATGTATGTCCGGGAACAGGATGTGCGTGTATACGAAAATGACGGGATGGAGGCTCATCGCTTTGACCGTTCCGACCCGGATTTCGACCGCAGGGTGCAGCAGGTATTCGACCGCATCAGGCATCCGGTGGATCTGACGGCGCAGGAATACGGGAAGATTGCAGGCGCGGATCACAAATCCCGCATCAGGGGCTTGAAGGAGGCGGACAGAAGTCACGGGCGCCCGGATTTTACCAGGGATGAAGTGCGGGAGCTGGCTTTGCGGAGGGAAAAGCAGATGGATGAGGCCATGCGGAGAAAGACCCAGCTATATGAGAAGAAACTTGCGCTGGACAATCCGGAACGTGTCGCGTACCAGTATTCCTACATGGATGACGAGATGGGCATGCCGGAGTTTGAAACGATGGAGCACATGAACCGGGATGCGCTCCGTGATGAACAGGAAGAAAGAGGGGCTTTTGATGGCCGCGGGGAAGGATGCCGCGTTTTTGATGACCACGAGGAAGAACTTGATGCCATAGACCTTGGAATCCAGGATGCCGTGCTTGATGGGCGTGAGCCGGAGCGTGAGGAAGGGGAACGCAGCGTGGAAGAGTACGGGATTGACGATTTGGAGGTGTGATGGATGGCGAAGAAACGATTCGTTACACAGGAGCAGCGCGAAACAACAGCCAGGGAAAGCAACCTGCTGTTTTCCGGGATTGTCGGCCTGGCAGGCCTGTACATGGGCGCATATGTCAGCTCGGTGACGGAGGGCGGGCTTGAGGTGATGGAAGGGCTTGAGCGGGTAATGGACAGCCTGTCACATGGGGCGTTCCTTTTCCCGCTGTCGCCGCATGCGTTTGTGTCGGGGCTGATGTTTGGGGCGCTTGCCGCACTGATCGCGTATTTCCTCCTGGATCTTGAGTACCGGAGGCATTTTACTTATGAACAGGGCAAGAGCCAGGGCGATGCCAAGCCGATGAGCCAGAAGGAGCTGGCGGAATATACGAAAAAGTATGTGGCAAAGGAGCCGGAGGATGATGCACTGCCGAAGAACAACATCATTTTGTGCCGGGAGATGAAACGCCCGATTGACGGGCGCGTGCTTGGGAATAACAATGTGTTCGTGATCGGCGGTGCCGGGAGCGGAAAGTCTTTTGCGTTTGTCAAGACCAACATCATGCAGATGTACGGCAGCTACATTGTCACCGACCCTTCAGGGGAGCTGATCCATGCGACAGGGCGGATGCTCGCGGAACACGGGTACAAGATCAAGGTGTTCAATATCTCTGACATGACCCATTCCAACTGCTACAACCCGCTGGCATACATCCGGAATGAAGCAGGCGTCAAGATGGTCGTGGAGACGCTGATAAAGAATACGACGGAGCCGGGGAGCAAGGATGACCAGTTCTTTGTAAGCGCTGAGAAACTGCTGTACTCGGCGTGCATCTTCTACCTTCTCGAATACTGCGCGGACGAGAGCAAGAAGAATTTCCCGACGGTCATGAAGATGATCAACATGTCCAGCGTGAATGAGAATGACGCGAAAGAGGAGTCGGCGCTTGACCTGCTGTTCAAGCCGCTGCCGCAGTCGTCCATGGCGGCACAGTTTTACAAGTCTTTCAAGCAGGCGGCAGGCAAGACCTTAAAAAGCATCATCATTTCCTGCGTGGCAAGGCTCCAGTCATTTTTGATCCCGCAGGTCATCAGCCTGACGAGCACGGATGAGATGCACCTGGAGCGGTTTGGGGACGAGAGGACGGCATTGTTCATCATCACGCCGCAGGCGGACCGGACTTATGCATTCCTCGCATCCATGCTGTATTCGCAGATGTTCGAGACGCTCTATGATGTGGCAGAGAAAAAACTGCAGAGGACGGGGAGCGAGAAACTTACCGTGCCGGTCATGGCGCTGATGGACGAGTTCGCCAACATTGGCGAGGTTCCGGAATTCCCGAACAAGCTGGCGACGATGCGTAAATATAACATTTCTGCCGCAGTGCTCCTGCAGGACCTCGCCCAGCTGAAAGCGATGTATGACAAGGAGTGGGCATCCATTATCTCAAACTGCTCGTCATGGCTGTTCCTTGGCGCGACGGAGCAGGAAACGCTTGAATATTTTTCCAAGCGGACGGGAAACCGGACGATAAGGGTACGCAGCTCCGGCATAAGCCACGGGCGCAACAGCAATGCGTCGCTGAATTACCAGGAGACCCAGAGGGCTGTGCTGACGGAAGACGAGCTGTCAAGGCTGGACCCGGACCAGTGCGTAGTGTATACGCAGAATATGCGCCCGGTGATCGGCAGGAAATATTTTGCGGACCTGCATCCGAGGTATCCCCAGACGGGTTCCAGGGATCATCCGGAGAATAATTTCAGGTATACGGAAATGCCGGCCTATGACACCTGCCGCCTGCGGACGAACTCGCTGATCCGTTCGCGTTCCGAGGCGGCAAGGGTACGCATGGAATCAAAGATATCCGAACCCATGCTTGCAAAAGACGTGCGTTTTGACGGTTCGGATAAGGATGCGTCAAATCTCTTTGCGTTGGCGGGCGGGATAGAGGAGGCTGCGTTCCAGTCGAAACTTGACCAGTGCATAGAAGCATATGCGCTGGCAGGGGAGAGCGGGGATGCGGTGCCGTTCCTTGCGGTGGAAAATGTGCCGCAGAACAGGCTGATGCGTTTGGCGGAGGAAATCTCGGTTGTGTTCCAGACAGGGATGTTTGTGCTGATGTGTGCCAATGCCGACATCAACCCTAAAATAATGTTCGGGGTCTGCGTGGATCGGAACGGGGAAGGACTCTTTCATGCTGTGAAACTTGCACGCCCGAAAGCCTATCAGGAAAAGGGAGACTGTGCTGAGATTGAGATTGTAAGGGCGCGGTATGATGAGTACAGGGAACGCGTGCAGCTCCTATTTATGTCGCAGGCGGTGAAAGAGGAAGGTGAGGCTCTTGTGCCTGATATAGCGGAAACGGCAGGAGGCCAGGTAGTGAAAGAAGACCCTGGGACGGAAATACGCCCGCCCGCGATAGAGCCAGAGTATTATCCGCTCGTTGACCCTGATATGGATGCGGCCATGGAGGGCTTTGAGATGTAGCGTATGCCAGAAAACCATATTGTTGTATATCCGGCAGGGAACATAAAGCGGCTTGGCAGGGAAAACGTTAGGTGAGGGGGAGCCATCACCGGAATGCTGAAAATACAGCCGCTTTGTGTGCATGCCGGCCAATCAAAGGGGGTGGATTTATGGCAGATGGAGACAATCATGGGGCAGATGGGCACTTGCCTGGTGGCAGCAGGGGTTCTGATGGGCATATGAATCCTTTTACGCGGAATCAGAATGTCATGGATGCAAACCGGGATTTCCTGTTCAAGATCTCCAATATTGAGCAGGGCATGGGAAAGGCGGCGGTGGATTTTTCCACAAAAGCGGCTGCCGGTGATAAAGAGTTCCAAAAGGGAATGGCTCTTGCCCGTGACGTGGCGGATGTGACGGCAGGGCAGGGGGCGGACTTCCTGCGTGACAGCATGGCGCGTTCGATCATGGGCGGCAGCCTTTCCCCGGAAACGGAATTAAGGGATGTCAGGCTTGTCCTTGAAAAGTACAATATCCATGCAGTGGGTGGGAGCCCGGCGCAGATCCAGGCAGAGTTGTACCATATCATGCGGCGCAGCCAGTGCCCGGAGGAAGTGAAAGAGGCGTGCCAGCGGGGCATCAATGCCGCAAAAGCCGGGATTGTAAAGTCCCGGAACCGGGGATTTCGCCGGTCGCGGCATATCCTGGCGCGAAATGCAAGGCAGAAACTGAACAGGAGCGAGTATGGGCGCGGGCAAGCGTTTACCCTGAACGTCATCAGGCGTGGAAGGGAGATGCTGAAAACAGGGCTCCGGGCGATGATGCTGGCCAAACGTGCAGCGACATTCGCACATCTGAAAGCGGAGGCAGCAAAAGCGCACCTGGCGGCAGAGACGTTAAGGAGGAACCCGGGACAAGCTTGGGCAAAAGGTGTACAGAAAAGGACTGCGAAAAAGCGCGATGCCCGTTTCAGGCGCAAAGAAAAGAAACTGGTGCGGAGGCGGAAATTCCGGAAATGGCTGGAAGACCCCATAGGCATTAAGAGGCTCGGCCGCCGCGCGGCAGACCGGCTGTTAAAGACCCGTGCGGGGCGTGCAGTGTCGTTTCCCGTGCGTATGCTGAATGCGGTCAAAGGTGCGGTGGCGAAAGCGGTTGCCACCTGTGCGACGGTCGTTTCCATGCTGGTCACAATCCTGCTGCTGCTCGGGCTGTTCCTCGTTGCGGTCGTTATGATCATGGGCGCAGTAGTCTCCATGGTGGGGAGCATGATGGCAGCATTTGATTTCACGGCAACCGATGAAGACGTGCAGCAGAAAATGCTCGCGGCGATCCAGCAATGCTACACGGAGCAGGTGGAGAGCATCAATGCCTGTTATGGAAATTATGAAAATGTCATGGTCAATTATGTGGACCGGCGCACGGATTCTGTTTATGAAGAGGCGGAACTTGAACTGGAGGAAACGGCGAATGTCGCGGAAATCCTCTGCATGGCGAATATTTATTTTGATTTCGAACTTGATGAAAACGCGGAAGATGCTGTGGAATATGTGAAAGCCCTGTATGCGGCATCTAACCAGGTGGACTTTGACATCTCCGTAGACCGGACAGAGGATACGGGTGAAGTGGATGCGGACGGGGATCCGGTTGCAGTCACATACTATAATGCAGATATCACGGTCACAAGGTATTATTTCAATGACATCTTTGAAGTGGATATCGGTTCCGAGAGCGGAGGGGCATGGACAGGGGATATGTCAGGGCTCCCGGCATGGATCACGCCGGAGGCCATGCAGGCTGTCCTGGAAGTGCAGCGTGACAAGGACATCCCCGCAGCGGCAATCCTCGGGCAGATGATTCTTGAAAGCACGGGGACGTATCCAGGAGGGTGTTCCGGATTGTGCTATAAAAACAATAATTGCCTTGGGATCACAAAGCATGATTGCCAGATAAAAGGCACGTCTTCCAGCAGTTGGGGAACAAAAGAGTATTACGGCAAGTATGTAAGTGTGAACAGGAGTTTCCAGGCGTACAAATCCCTCGGGGACTGCATCCGGTGCTATGGATCGACAGATATCGTGTCAGGGAAACCGTCTACGCTCCGAAAATGCACCACGGATCCCAAGACAGGGCATTATTCTACTGCATCTTATGTCACGGCGGTCTGGAAAGCGGGATACGCAACTTCGCCAACTTATGTCCAGAACGTCATGAAGATTGTCCGGGCATATAACCTGGAACGGTTCAATTCCATGTCTCCGACCAGTGTTGGCTCGGGAATGGTGACAGGGGCACAGGCGGTCATTGCCTGTGGCGATTACTATAACAGCGTATTGGAAAATGCAGTAAGACGCGGGGAGAAATGGGTATATTCCAACAGCAGCAAATATGTTGCACAGACGGGTTCTTTTGAAAAAATGCTTGCCGGGAAAGTACGCGGCGGGAACTGCGCGACGATTGCCAACTGGGCATTCCGGGATATGGGGATCATCAAGAAGAACGAAAAATTCTATGGCGACCGCAGCGGGAAGATCAGGAACTACAATTCCGGCTCGACAAAGCTGAAACTTGCATTGGACCGGAACTGCACGGTCATCAATGGCGGGGGCAGGAAGTTCTCCGCGCTGGTGAAGGAAGGGCAGGTCCTGCCTGGGGATGTGCTTATCGGCAAAGGGCATACGTTTGTGTACCGGGGCGGGGGAACTGTATTCGCAAGCGGGCATGACGGAAAATGGTACAGCGATAAATCGGCAAAGACAGAGGACAGCAGGAAGGCGGTGTTCGAGTCATGGGTGCGCCCATACAAAGGGTCATCGGACGAGAATTTCAAAGTGCAGTATATTATCCGTGTAAAGGATACGTTCGTTCCGGCAGCTTACCGGGATGCGAATGGGAGGCTTGTCAAAAACAGATGACAAAAGAGTTGGCACCAAAAAAAAGAAACCAGTACGGTTTCTTTTTTTGTGCAAATATTCAAATTTTCCCTGAAAAAGCAATCATTAAAGGAGGATTATCATGAATGAAAAGAGGACATTTAACCGGAAAGCAGTAGAAAAACTGGTTGCGTCAAAAGACTGGAAAAGCTTGCAGAAATATGATCTCCGGGGAGCAGATCTGAGTAAAATGTACTTCCGGGAGGCAAGGCTGGACGATGTTGATCTCAGCGGTGCGTATTTAGTAGACACGGCTTTTCGTCTCTCGAATCTGGGCGGTGTTAATTTCAGCGGCGCTGACCTTTCTTATGCATTCTTTGACGGGGTGAATTTAAAGGATGCAAAGTTTAATGGCGCTCATTTAGAGGAAACAGATTTTTATCTCTTGAATCGGACCAATGCAGATTTCCGCGGTGCGGATATTTCCTGGTGCTACTTCTGTAATACAGCTCTTAATGGCGCGAATTTCCGTGATGTGGATCTTAATGGATGTGACTTTTCTGAATCAACTCTTGACGGGGCAGATTTGCGGGGCACAGACATGACTGGATGCTGCTGCCGCAGGACAATCCTGAACGGCACGGATTTGCGCGGCGCGGATATTACAGGCGTGGATTTCTCCAACACATATATGGACGGGGTCATCATGGATGGGACGACATCCCATTTCCATATGTGCTGTCCAGAAGAGGGTGAGTTCACCGGCTACAAAAATGCGGGTGATCCCGCAGGACATCTGTATATTGTCGAGCTGAAAATACCGGCATGTGCCTTACGTTCCAGTGCAGCAACGAACAGGTGCCGATGCTCGGAAGCAGAAGTGGTATCTATTACATGCCCGGATGGTACAGACGATGGCACAGATCTTGTGAGTAGTTGGAGGAGTTCGGATTTCTTGTATAAAATCGGGGAAACGGTCAAAGTGCGTGACTTTGATAAAAACCGCTGGAAGGAATATGCTCCAGGAATCCATTTCTTCATGACTAGGGAAGAGGCTGTAGACTATGCCCTCTGACTGTGTAAAAGAGAAGCCGTGAGGCTTCTTTTTTCGTTCCAAAGCAACGGAAAGATTCCACGCGCTATAGACTGGGATTAACCATATTAGAACCAGCTTGCAGGTTCGGTCAATTCCATGGACGGGCCTGGCTGTTTTCAGAAAGAAAAGTGACTTGTGGTAATGTATTGAAAAGGAGGAATTAAATTGGATACAAAAAAATTCAGGACCCGTCAGGAGTTCCGCTTGAAACAGAACCCAAAGGGAACAGATTACATCATTGCTCTTGATGCGGGGTATTCAGGAATGAAAGTTTTTTACGAAAACGGTTATTTTTGTTTTCCAAGCTTTGCGAAAAAACTGGACGGGGATATCATCGGCGGGGCCGGGCCGGATGACATCCTTTACCGGGATTCGCAGACGGGAGAGATGTATATGGTTGGACGTACAGCGCAAGATATGCTCAGTGCGGAAGATACAAATGATACGGATGGGGAAATGTTCGCAAGGAAGAGGTATTCGTCACGGCGGTTCCGAATCCTCTGCCAGACGGCTATCGCACTTGCGCTGCACAGAAAACGTGACAACCGGGGTATCGTAATCCAGACAGGGCTCCCGTCATCTTATTTAAGAGGGGATACCAACGCTTTAAAAAAAGCATTACAGGCTGCTGCTGATTTTTCCCTGCGTGTCGGCGGAGGCCCGTGGGTTGACTACTCCCTGCGCCTCTCCCCGGATAAGATTTTCTGTGATATGCCGCAGCCGGCAGGCTCCCTGTATTCTGTGTTGATCCGTGATGATGGGAAGTATATCCCTGATGCAAGGGCGTATCTGAGTGAAAATATCCTTATCATGGATATCGGGTTTGGCACTTTTGATTTCTACGGAGTTAAGAATTCAGTAGTGGCCTGTAAGGAATCTGTTGATAAAACCGGGATGCATGAGGTGATGCAGCATGCATCAGAAAAAATCTGGGAACAGACGAATGAGGATATCCGTGTCCCTGCTCTTCAGAAGATCCTGGGATCCGGATCCGTTGTCGTTATGAACGAAGAGGAACTTAGGTCTGAAGAGGTTCCGATTGGCGGGCTGATCAAGGAGGCAAGTAATGAAGTCTTTGAAGAGGCTTTCCAGCGAGCAAGGGAAGTTACGAATTCTTTCCTTGGCTATAAGCGGATCGTGATTGCCGGAGGTACGGGGGAAGCATGGTATGGCAAGATGCAGGATGCGTTTTCATCTTTAAAAACCATACAGCTTATCCCAAGTAATTTCAATGATAAACTGCCGTTCATCTACTCAAATGCAAGGGGGTATTATCTGTTCCGGTATAATCTTAACGGAAGATAGGAGGGATGTATGAAACACAAAAGGGTGTATCAGAAGATTCGGCTTTATAAGGCCCATGACCTTGACCTGATTTCGTTTTTGGACAGCCATCATATGGATTTCCGCAAGGCAGTCTACTGTTCGCTGACTGCCTTTGCAAAAGGTGAGCTCTTTGTGATCAAGATTCCGCCGCGGATCCCGAATCCGGGGCCGTTGCGCCGGAAATATGAGTTTAACCTGTCGCTGAACCCGGAGACGGACCGCGCAGTCATTGATATGATTGACGGGATTACGAACGGGTATAAGAATAATTTTATCAAAAACCTGCTGCGGATGTATCTATGCACTCCCATCTCGGCGGAGTTCCTCAAAGACCCGTCGCGGATCAGCTTGTTTGAGGAGAAGTTCCGGATGTTTAAGAGAGGGAGGAGGATTGCGGATGCCGCAAAAGTGAAAAGAGCAAGGACGGGACGGGCAGCAAAACACCAGGAAGACCGGATGGCGGATATTTTTACGCAGGGGGAAGTACCAGTTCCCCCGCTGGCAGCAAAGCCGGAACCGGGTTCCGGAACGGCAGATAAGAAAGAACCATGGACGGAACAGGCGGAAAGGGCAGAGAAAAAGGAACACTGGACGGAACAGACGGAAACAGCAGAAAAAAAGAAACACTGGATAGAACAGACGGAAACAGCAGATAAGGGAGATGCAGGGGAAGACCTGACAGACTTATTTTCCTCTCTGCTTAAAAGTTAGGAGGTTTTCATGGTAAAGAATAACTATTATACATTGGACAATGAAATTCAGAAAGAGGTCGGGCAAAAGCTCCGGTCGCTGCTGGAGACATGCCAGGCCTATCAGCTGCCGATGTTTGCAACGGTTGCTGTTTCGAATACGGAAGAAGGAACCCGGTATGACCGGGTGGTATACGGGGCGGCATCTCATGCAATGGTGCTGACAGAGGATCAGATCCGCCATCATATCCTGATTGCGGATGGTTTCCATGCGGTTCCCGAGCGCGAAGACCTTGTGCTCCAGCTCGCGCGTAAGGGGGAATAGGGATGAAGGTTTATATGCTCCATTCCGCCGATGCACGCAAAGCGGCGAAGGATGTCCGGCGTTTTGACATGAGCGGGGGCAAGCTGCTCCTGTTCCGTGAGCCGGGGGATGATGGGGATTATGAAGGCCTTAAAAATGCGTTTGGTTCATCAGAGGTTTATGAATGCCCGGGGGCTGAGCATGTACTCATGGCGGATACGCTCAAGGCGGCTGTTTCCCCCAAGGATTCTTTGTACCTTATCGGCCCCGCATTGACGGGTTTCTTTGAGGCAAGCCGTGACAGGGTGCTGGATATGGCATCTGCCGTCTATGTATCCAAAACGCTGAATACAGAGGGCAAGCGCCCTGTACAAAAGAAGAAAAGGAAACGGGAGGTGTCGGATGCCTCGGATGTGCTCTCAGAACTCCTGGCACTCAACCTGTGCCAGGCAGAAAAGGAAACGCAGGAACCACCGCGCCAGGATGCACCGCAGAGACAGCCGCCCCGGATGCCGGAGCAGGAGCCGGCACAGAGTGCCCGCCAGAAGGGGAAGGTCACGCCGCACCAGGCCACGCCTCAGAAGAGGATGCAAAAACAAAGGCAGGTCACGCCGCAGAAACAGCAGGGCGGTGGCAGGGGATGCGCCTTCGATGGCACGGCAGATTATGGGAAATCACCGGTGGAGGATGCGAAAGGCAGCTTGTGTGCCGGGATATTGGAACGGATGCACCGGCATATTGCGGATCTTTGCTTTAAGGAAAATAAGGATATGGCTCCAGTGAGTCAGGGGGATGTCGTGCCGTTTGTAATCCTGCTCTTACGCTCCTATGCCCGTGCCCTTGAGGGGGAGAGGATTGCCGTGGGCGGACATGCCCTGGCATCAGAACTGGATTATGGGAAGATTTACACAGACACGATTGAAATGTTTGAAACAAGCTGGGCGGCGACACATTCCATTATCCGGATCACAAAAGACGTGCTTTCCGTACTGCTCCCGGAAGCACAGTATTACTGGCGGCTGACAAAAATGTTGTATGAGGAGGACTTATGGGAAAATATGTAAACAGGTGCTGGGGGGGCCTGCTGAATGGCAGGGCAGTTGCATGGGCCTCAGAAATAACAGGCATTTCAGAAGCGGTAGCGGCAGTGGTCTTTTCATCCGTCGTAACAGCTGCAGTCCTGGCGGCGCTTAGATACCGTTTGAAAAAGTTCCATGTGCTGCCGTATTTTGGAATTGCAGAGGCAGCATTCCTGATGTCTGTAAAGGAAATGGCAGAAAACCTCCCTGTCATCCACAAACGACTGAACCGTGCCTTGCGTACCTATGTGGATGTGTTCAAGAATTATCCGGATTACGCCCAGGAGTATATCCGCCAGACCGGGGATGGGGAACTTACTGGCGGCGGGATTGCACGTTACATCTACAACCTCAGTGAAAGCGGGGAAGACGATTTCCTTTATCCGCGCATGTACCGGATGATTCATTCCATTCGCGGATGCGTGGATGCGCCGGCAGATACTATGGTGTGGGTGCTGTCTGCCGCAATCCTGCTCGCCGCGCTGGCAGCAGTGATGCTGGCGGGGAACTTCCCGGCCCTTGTTCCGTTTGCATTCCGGGGAGGCATGCTCGTATACAGTGCATGTGCGGGCAAGGGAATGTTTATGGCATGCGTGATTGTGTGGATTCTTGGCGTTGCTTTTTCCAGGCTGCTGAGCCTTGATGAACCGTGAGGGTTCCTTATCTTATTTTTGCAGCATGGAGGAACCGGGTTCCGAACATATATTTAGCAAAAAAGTTGTTTTTCGCCCTGTTCTGAATGTTTTTATTGATTTCATTCTTAAAAATAGCAGGATTTTAACGTCTTGTTTTGTTTTTTATACATATTTTTATAGTACGTGTTAACAATACACGTATTATATGCTATTATAATAATGCAAGGAGGAAAACAAAATGCCAATGAAACCAAGAGAGATGGAAAAGCTAATCCTTGCAGACGGATGGATGTTCAAAAACCAAGAGGGTTCACACAAGAATTACATACATCCGACAAAACCTGGAAAAGTTACCATACCTTTTCACCAAGGAAAGGACTTAAACAAAAAAACGGAAAATTCCATCAAAAAACAGGCGGGGCTTAAATAGCTCCATTGCCCATAATCTAAACAATATAGGAGGTGTGTTAAATGTTATCAATGTATCCTGCATGTTTCTTTCAGGAAAGCAACGGCTTTTCCGTTGTATTTCCTGACCTTAACTGGCTTGCAACCCAAGGCGATAATTTTGAAGATGCTATGGAAATGGCTGTTGAGTGTTTAGCCGGCTACCTTCATACTTGTCAAATGGATGGAGACGATATACCCAAACCGTCTAAATTATCCGATATTGACCCATGCGCTATCGCAAAGGAGCTTGACCCGGATGCGCCTATGTGTGAATCGTTTGTCAATATGGTTTCTGTGGATGTAGCTTTATATGCGAAGGAACATTTTGAGAAATCAGTTAAAAAAACCCTCACAATCCCGGCATGGCTTAATAACGCCGCTTTGGAAAAGGGTATCAATTTTTCACAAGTTTTACAGGACGCATTAAAAGCACAGTTACACTTAGGCTAGACTTCCCTGTTAAAGGCATCCGCTCCTTTCACAGAGGAATTGGAGAGCTGGGTAAGGAAATCTAAGGACAACAGATGTGAAAAGGAACAGCCGGTGAGCTGTTCCTTTTGCAAACTTATTCGTTGTTTTCGTTTATGATATTTTCTACATTTCGTCCGCCATAAAAAATACGGATGATGGTAACCGTAGAGTTTTCAGAATTTGCCAGGTAATACACAACGTAATTGTCGATGGGAAGTTTTCGCATTCCCATGCTGCACCATGGCTCCCAGTCAACTTGGGCATGGCCGTTTGGAAATGTATCCAATCCTTTGATTCCTTTTCGTATACGGTTTGCTTGATTTTGGGCTGTTTCCGCTACTTCCAGTTCAAAGGCAATGTAGGAATAAATGGATTTTAGATCCTCTAATGCTGCGGGAGAGTATATGACACGGTATCTGCCTGTCATATACCAAACTCCTTGGCAAGAACGGCATCTACTTCTTCCACAGAATAAGTTTTACCGGATTTTAAGGATTCAATTCCAAGTGAGAGCTGCTCATCCAGTTCAGCCTTATTCATCCCGCTGATGGCTGTAGGTTTTGCAGTTGGAAGTCGGAGGTCAAATGGCATCCCTTTGTTAAGCACGATCTGACTATAGAGCATTTGGATTGCGCTGGAAGGGGATATGCCAAGTTTAGAAAGAATGCCCTCAGCATTTTCTTTTAAGTTTGTATCAATCCGAGCGTAAATTGCGGATGTATTTGCCATGGATATCACACTCCTTTTTTCTTTTAGTATAACTAAAATTGATGTTAAACGCAAGCAATCGCAAGCAAAATTATGGAATTTCCGCTTGATTCTGGAAAAGAACCCTTGGATGGGTTCTTTTTTTTCGTCTGCGGCTGCCGTTTCCCAGGGCAAACCTCCTTTGGGATTTAGCTGTGGGGAGTGCCAGGGGCTGTTAATCTTTGGAATCCCATATTAAAGGCGTAATGAATTGCGGCGCAAGTTCCTGCGCCATTAATAGAAATGCCCGGTGGGCAAAAAGGAGGTATTTTACAATGAGAAAGACTGGTGTTTGGCTGCAGAGGGGATGGGCGTGGGTGTCCTTTTTAGGGATGCTGCTGGTACTGTTCCTGATGATGACTGTTCCGGCATTTGCAGCGAATGAAATGAAGACGCTTGTCATGTCTGTTTTGGAAGAGATCATTTACCCGATCTTTTCCGCAATCGGCGTCCTTCTCGGCGCGTATGGGATTGGCGGGCTGGTGCTTGCGTTCAAGAACAGCGATCCGGACGCCCAGGCGCGGGCGACACAGGCGCTTGTCGTTGCAATCGCCCTGGTGGGGATCCGCGTGTTCATCGGGAACATCCACCTGGAAAAATATCTGTAACTGCCGGCCGCCCGGCACATCCGGAGCGGCGGGATTAAGGAGGGAAGAATGGGAAGTTTTATCTTTATGGTACTGGGGCAGATTTATGGCGACGGTACGACGGAAGAAGTTTCAGAATTCCTTTCCACGATCATGAATGGATTGATCTTGATCTTCCAGAAAGATACGGTATCCTCAATCATAGACATCACGATCGGAGCGGCCGTCGCATTGCTGATCTGCTATTTTTACATGGATTTGACAGCGAAAGCGTCCATAGACATGATAACGATGGATAAGCTGGTCGTGACCTGCATCAAGCTGGTGGTCGGATGTGCAATCTTAATCTATCTGCCGACGATCATGATGTACCTGTTCCGTTTCGCGAACGCAACGTATGAGACGATCCGGGATGCGGACTTTAAGCTGCAGTTCGGAAACAGCTCGGGGCCATTGGCAAGGGGCTTTTATTTTGGGAAGGACGAGTGGCCAAAATATGAAGACGTGCAGAGCGATTTCGAAGAGATCTTTAAATCGAAACTTACGGCACTGCCTGTCACGCTCTCGTACATCCTCAAGCTGCTGATCCCTTATGTGCTGCTGTTCGTGTCAAAGCTGGGAGCCTTCTTCATTGCAGTGAGCAACGCGCTGTCGCTTGTCCTGTACACGGTCTTTTCGCCGATTGCGGTAGCCAACTGCTTTGACGGCGGGGCGAAGAGCGAGGCAATGAGGTATCTGAAAAAGTTCCTTGCCAAGGGGATATCATTTGCCGTGATCGTTGCCGCGCTAAAGGCGAGCGAGATAATCGGGAATGCGCTCCTGTATAATTCCCTGCACGACATGGGCATCACCAAGCTGGAACTTACGAAGGAAGGGCTGGATGCCGCAATGGACATGGGGCTCATGGTCCAGCTCTGTGTTGTCCGGGTATCAGCAGTTGGCGCGATGTTCACGGGTGACAGGCTCGCGCAGTCCATCGTGGGCTCCCACGACGGGCATTAAGGAGGTGGCAGACTTGATTGAAACAAAAGTGCCGAAGGATATACGAGCGTACGATATCCGGATTGCCGGGCCATTTACAGTGCGCCAGGCCGCATTGCTCACGGTGGCTTTTATGGCGGACATGGCACTGTACTCACTGGTCCTGGACCCGCTGCAGGTTCCGTCAGAGATACGGATGTATGCAGTGATCCTGCTCGACCTGCCGATATTGATGTTCATTGCAAAACCAATGGGCATGAAGATGGAGCAGTACCTTGCGGCGGTCATACGGAGCAACTACCTTGCGCCGCTAAGGCGCAGGGCGGAGAACAGGATCGTGCAAAGGAAACCGTGCGTATATACGAAAAAAGAGCTGAAAGTGGAAAAGAAAATGCTGAAAAAAGCAATGCCGGAACATCCTGAGTACAGGGCGTTCCGGTAGCAGGCAGCGGAGGAGGGTTCCTCCGCTGTTTCCATTTGTCATATTATATATGGGCATCTGCCCATAAAGGAGGTTTGAAAATGGCAAGAAAAACAAAACGTGCGGCAGTGAAACAGACGATTCCGAAAACGCTCGCGGATACGATCCCCTATATCAGCGTGTTTGAGAATGGGATCATAGAAGTGTCGCCGGGGCTTTTCTCAAGGTCATATAAACTGCCCGAGGTGAACTTCAAAACGGTGAATGACGAGGCGCAGATGGTGCTTGCGGAAAAATATTCGCAGTTTCTGGGTTCCTTTGATGCCGGGATGTCGGCAGAGATCTCACTCTACAACAAGACGGTGGACGTAAATGAATTCCAGTCAAAAGTGTTTTTGAAGATGCGCGATGACAACCTGAATGCGTACCGGGATGAGTATAACGACATGCTCCTGGAAAAAATGTCAGGGGCAAAGAACAATATTGAGACCATTAAGCTGATGACGGTATCCCTGCGCGCGAAAAGCATCCGGGAGGCGTCTGAGAAGTTCGCGCAGCTTGACAGGCAGGTCACGGACGGCATGGTGGAGATTACAAGGCATGATGCGCCGCCGATGACGATTTATGAGCGCCTGGAGCTTTTGAATTCCATCTATAACCAGGACAGCACGGTCCCGCTCTGCCGGGAACGGACCGCGGGCGGGAAAAAAGTACAGTCGTTCACTTTGGAAAACTGCGTGGCACAGGGGATTACGACGAAAGATGTGATCGCGCCGTCAGGGTTCCTGTTCCGGTCACGGGATTTTGAGATGGGCGGGACAGTAGCGAGGTCGTATTACGTGTCCAATTACCCGACCTGGCTGAAAGGCACCGTGCTGACGGATTTCACCGCGATGCCTGCAAATATCCTGGTCAGCGTGTATTTCAACACGGTTGAGCAGGGGGAGGCGGTACGGCTTGTGAAAAGGCAGGGAACGAATATCGCATCCAAGATCGTTTCCAACCAGAAGAAAGCGGCGAGGGAGGGATATGCCGCAGAGTATATCTCCCCGGATATCCAGACCGCAAGGGATGAGGCGGATGAGCTGATGGCCGGGCTTACGAAGGATAATGAACGGCTGTTTCTGACGAATTTCGTCATCACGCTGTTCGCAAACGATATGGACCAGCTTAAGACATATGAGGAGCAGATGAAACTGATCGCCAACAAAAACCTGCTCACCGTCAAGCCGGTAGGCATGCAGCAGGAGAATGCGTTCAATACCAGCCTCCCGCTGGGCAACCCGCAGCTTTGTATCGAACGCCTGATGTCCAGCAATTCCATCTGCTCTCTGATCCCCTTTGACGTAAAGGAACTCCGCCAGGACTCGGGAATGTATTACGGGCTGAATGCAGCAAGCAAGAACATGATCCGCTATAACAGGATGTCTGACGTGAACTGCAACGGATGCATCCTCGGCATGCCGGGAGCCGGGAAATCCTTTGCCGCGAAACGCGAGATGATCAATGTCCTGCTGAACACGGACAATGAAGTGTATGTCATAGACCCCGAGCGCGAGTATTACGAGCTGGCTAAAAACCTTGGCGGCGCAGTTGTCAGGATAGCCAACGGCTCTAAGTCCTATATCAATCCATTTGACATGCATATGGATAACACGGATGACGACGGGGATCCGGTAAAGGTCAAGACCGATTTTATCGAAACGGTCTGCGAGATTGCCATTGGCGGGAGGTACGGGCTGTCTCCCATTGAGAAGTCGATCATCGACCGGTGCGTGAATGTTGTCTATGAGCCGTACCTTGACCACCTTGAAAAAACAGGGAAACGGATTGACTACCAGGCAGCGCCTACCATGCTTGATTTTTACAATGTCATGAACATGCAGAGCCAGCCGGAGGCGGTGAGCATGGCGCTGTCACTGGAGCGATATGTGAAAGGCGCGCTGGATGTCTTCTCGCACCATACGAACATCGAGATTGACAACCGGTTCACGGTATTCGACATTAAGAACATCGGCTCCGGGCTCAAAGAGCTTGGGCTCCAGATATGCCTGGATAACATCTGGAACAAGATGGTGTCGAACAAGGCCAAGGGAAGGGATACATGGTTCTACATTGACGAGTTCTACCTCCTCATGCAGAAACCGACGTCTGCCGCTTATATTGCTGAAATATGGAAACGTGCCCGGAAGTGGAACGGGATTCCGACTGCACTCACGCAGAATGTGGAAGATATGCTGAAAAGCGAGGATGCGAGGACGGTCATCAACAACTGCTCCTTCCGCATGCTGCTCGGACAGGCACCGATGAACAGGAAACAGCTCTGCCAGATGTATGACATCTCCCCGGAGGAGGAGAAGTATATCAGCGCGGCGAAACCAGGCATGGGGTTGATTCAGATTGGTGACGACATCATACCTGTGGATGACTCGTTCCCGAAACATACGCAGCTGTACAGGATCATGTCAACAAAGCCACATGAAGATTTGGGATAATGGAAAGGAGGATGCGGGAGGCTGCCTGCCTCCCGCAGATGACACATGGAACACAGAGAGATTTCAATTGAGGAACTTTTAATGCTTGCAAGCGGAACGGACAGTGAGGGCAACGCCCTTGCCGCCGGCTCCCTGGCGCGGGATAAGATAAAGGACATGGAGCCGGTCACGCTTGACAATATATTTTTGGAAAAAGCAGTGTTTGACGTAAAGGCGGACGGCGGGTGCGCCGTGGTGAAGGCGGATTTCCCAGCATCCGCGTCCCTGTTTTTCGAAAAAGCGGAAAAAATGTGCAGGGAGTGGCTGGATGCCCCGGTGCCGGAAGACGAGGCATTTTCCCTGCTGCTCTCCCCATACCTGCTGAATGGCAGCGTGTATGTGCTCTTCCTGAACCTTGTATTCGCTTACGGGCATGAAAAGCCGGATGGCGGGAGATGCCTGATCCTTGCGTTTGACAATACCGCTACCATCCCGTATGAGACGGGGGATGTGGATTACGCGGCAATCGTCCGCGAAGTGGAGGCGGAAATGAAACGCCGGGAAACGGAACTGGCGGAAGAGCTGGATGATGCGAAAGAGGAAGAGGATGCGGCGCGTGATGCCGGGGCATATGACTTCGGAAAGGAGATTGCTGACAGGTATGACCCGGAGCATCTGGAATCCCGCGGCAATCCGGTGGACAAAGGCCGGGTTCGTTCGGGGAGACAAGGCCGGGGAATCCGGATTGCGAGGAGGGATGAAGATGCGTAGATTATTCCTGCTGCTGGCTGCATCATTCCTGATTGCCATGCCGGTATGCGCGGCGGAGATGCCGGAGCCAGGGCAGGCAGGGCAAAGGACAGGGCAGGAGGATGGGCAGGCATCAGAAGAGGCATGGAACCCGGAGGAAGACCCGGCGGCAGATGCCGCAGGCTCCTACCCGGAGGCGGGCACGGACACCCTGTCCGTGACAGTGAAGTACACGGATGGGCTTAAGGCGGAGGCAGGGGACACGTTTGATATCGTATATCAGGTGGTCGGCTCTGACGCGCCTGCAACGATCACCGTGGATGCGGACGAGATTGACGGCTATGAGGGCGAGATCGAACTCCCGGAGGGCACCTATGAGGTGCTGGGCCTTCAATATACCGGGGAGCGGGAGGAAATCCAGTCCTACGGGATTGAAAATGGATTTACCGTCGGAAATAATGCCGCCGTATGTCTTGTGATCGGGAAAGACGGCACATTTTCGCTTGCGGGGCAGGAGGGGTACTTTACCCAGATTGGGGAAGAGGACATGAGCGGGGAGGTGCCGACAGACGCGGAACTGCGGGAGGCGGAGATTGCGGCGGAACAAAAGGAGGAGCCGCCGGAGATCGAAACCCCCGGAATCCTGCGTGCCGTGCCGCTGCTTGTCCTGAGCGTGGTACTGGCGGCAGGAGTCTGTATCGTGAAGAAGAAGGGGTTGCTGGACAGATAGGGGAGGCCGGAGACGGCCTCTTTTCCTGTGTGCCGAGTCAGTTAGTAGCCGGAAAAAAGGAAAGAGCAAACGTGAATTAAAAAAATTCATAAAAGTTTTGTTGCATTAACCGATATAAAATAATAAAATAGAGATAGAAAAGTATGAATTGCAACGGAAGAACCATACTAACAAAGGAGGTGTTTATTATGGCAACTTCAAGTATCACAAAGAATTTTGTCATTTCCGGCAAGGAACAGGTGG
>OFGR01000734.1_pt1 | contig 30786 bp, 23 predicted proteins | sample 1521811 | NCBI WGS metagenome assembly OFGR01 (sample SAMEA3504098, study PRJEB24116) | mouse gut metagenome | biome: mouse gut; feature: mouse-associated habitat; material: faeces | place: Denmark | collected 2011
CATATGTCAAGATGAAAAAAACCATAAGGTTACTTATGTGACAATAAAGGGGGTAGAAGATGCTAAAAGAGTGGTAGAACAGATTTCAAAAGAGGCAATTTCTATATTACAGAGTTGTAATGGGAGAAATGAATTTTTAGAACAATTAATAAATTGGTTAATTCATAGAGAAAAATAGAGGAACGAGTATGTTGCTGGATTTAATAAATAAACCGAATGATATAAAAAAGTTATCAGAGGAAAGTTATGAAAACTTAGCACAGGAGATACGAGATTTTTTGATCCATAAAATTAGTATTTCAGGAGGACATTTGGCCTCTAATCTAGGGGTAGTAGAATTAACAATGGCGATGCACTTAGTTTGTGATTTGCCCAAAGATAAAATGATATGGGATGTGGGACATCAGTCTTATACGCATAAAATTCTGACCGGACGCAGAGAGGGATTTGGCACACTGCGTCAGTATGGAGGCATGAGCGGATTTCCGAAAAGATCCGAGAGCGACTGCGACTGTTTTGATACCGGACACAGTTCCACATCCGTCTCGGCGGGGCTTGGCTATGTGAAGGCGAGAGATATGAGGGGGGAGGACTACAGCGTTATCGCGGTGATCGGCGACGGCTCCCTCACCGGGGGGATGGCATACGAGGCCCTCAATAACGCGGCGCAGCTGGAGACGAATTTTATCATCATACTGAACGATAATGATATGTCCATCTCAAAAAACGTAGGCGGCATGTCGCGGTATCTGGACAGGCTGCGTACTGCGGATCTCTATACAGGGCTGAAAAAAGGCGTGACGAGGACGCTTGAGAGAGTTCCGGTCATGGGGGAGAAACTGATCGGACATATAAGGAAGACAAAAAGCAGCATCAAACAGCTCATCGTGCCGGGGATGTTCTTTGAGGATATGGGGATCACCTACCTGGGTCCGATCCCGGGACATGATATGAAGGCGCTCTGCAAAGTGCTGGGGGAGGCAAAGAGGATAGACGGGGCAGTGCTTGTCCATGTGATGACTAAGAAAGGGAAAGGCTACGCCCCGGCAGAAAAGGCGCCGGATAAATTTCACGGGATCGGGCCTTTTGATATCGAGACTGGGGAGGTTACGGCAAAAAAGAAAAAAGATACCTACACGGACGTGTTCGGGAAGGTCATGTGCGATGAGGCGAGGAAAAATAAAAACCTGGCGGCCATTACGGCGGCTATGGCGGACGGCACGGGGCTTTCAAGATTCCGGGAGCTTTATCCGAAACAGTTTTTCGACGTGGGCATAGCGGAGGGCCACGGGGTGACGTTTGCGGCAGGCCTTGCCGCAGGCGGGGTAAAGCCAGTGTTTGCAGTGTACTCCTCATTTCTTCAGAGGGGGTACGACCAGCTTGTCCATGACGTGTGCATGCAGGGGCTGCCGGTAGTGTTCGCAGTTGACCGGGCAGGGCTTGTGGGCAGCGACGGGGAGACGCATCAGGGGATTTTTGACCTGTCATACCTTGGCAGCATCCCCAACATGACAGTCATGTCGCCGAAGAATAAGTGGGAGCTTGCGGATATGGTACGGTTCGCGGTGGGCTTTGACGGTCCTATTGCGCTGCGCTATCCAAGGGGGAGCGCATACGACGGGTTTGAAGAGTACCGCGCTCCGGTTGAGCTGGGAAAGAGCGAGATGATCTTTGAGGAAGAGGATATCGCGCTGTTTTGCGTCGGGCATATGTTTGAGGAGGCAGTAAAGGTCCGAAAGGGCCTGAAAGAAGAAGGATTTGGGTGCAGCCTTGTGAATGCCCGGTTTGCAAAGCCCATTGACGAAGGGCGCATCACGGAGCTTTCAAAGAGCCACAAGCTGATTGCGGTGATAGAAGAAAATTCGGGAGAAGGGTCATGTGCACAGCGTGTTTTACAATACGTATCAGAAAGAGACCTATTAGTGAAGGTGCTGGCACTGTCTATTCCCGACCAGTATGTGGAGCATGGAAATGTAGAGACTCTCAGAAAACAGGCCGGGATTGACGCAGGCAGCATGATCCGGAAAATAACAGAGGCATACAGGCAATTATGAAAAAAGAAAGATTAGACGTACTTCTTGTGAAAAGGAATCTGGCGCCGTCCAGGGAAAAGGCGAAAGCAGTCATCATGTCCGGAAACGTATATGTGGAGGGGCAGAAGGAGGATAAGCCGGGAACCACGTTTTCGGAGGAATCCCGCATAGAGGTCAGGGGCCATGCCCTTCCCTATGTAAGCAGGGGCGGGCTGAAACTTGAGAAAGCGCTTAAAAATTTTAACGTCTCGGTGGAGGGCAGGGTATGTACGGATGTCGGCTCATCCACAGGAGGATTTACGGACTGCATGCTGCAGAACGGGGCGAAGAAGGTCTTTGCGATTGACGTTGGCAGGGGGCAGCTTGACTGGAAACTCCGGCAGGACAGCAGGGTAGTCTGCATGGAAAAGACAAACATCCGCTATGTAAGACCGGAAGATATCGGAGAGCCGGTTGATTTTTCCTCTATTGATGTCTCCTTTATCTCCCTGACAAAAGTGCTCGTGCCTATCCGGGAATACCTGACGGAGGACGGGGAGATCGTCGCCCTCATAAAGCCCCAGTTTGAGGCGGGGCGCGAGAAGGTAGGGAAAAAAGGCGTGGTCAGGGAAAAAAGCACCCACCTGGAGGTCATCCGCATGGTGACGGAGTACGCCAGGGAACACGGCTTTGATGTGCTGGAGCTTGAGTTCTCACCCATACGGGGGCCGGAAGGAAACATTGAGTATCTGGTGCACCTAAAAAAATGCGGGGAAGAAGGAGCTTTGTACGGGGGCGTAAAGATAGAGGAAACGGTAGAGAGGGCATTTGAGACGCTGGCTGCCACATAAGAATGAAAGAAGCATAAACAGATGGATACATTTTATATTGTTACAAACGACGGGAAAGACCCGGACTATATCGTAACCAATCATGTGAAAGAGCTTTTGGAGGCGGAAGGGAAAAGCTGCATACTCTGCCGGAAAGACGCGGATAAAAGAATTATAAAAGGATCTGTTCCGGACAGGCTGGACTGTGCGATTGTGATCGGGGGTGACGGGAGCCTTATCGAGGTGGCGAGAGTGCTGCATAAAAGGGATGTTCCCATACTGGGAATCAATATGGGAACGCTGGGGTATCTCACGGAAGTGGAGCTTGGCGGCATCGAGGAAGCCGTGCAGCAGCTTGTTTCAGGGAACTATGCCCAGGAGAGCCGGATGATGCTCGAAGGCTGTTTTGAGAACGGCGGGGAGGATGTGGCGCTAAACGATATCGTCGTCACGAGAAAAGGGGTCCTGCGCGTGATACATTTCCGGCTTTATGTCAACGGAGAGCTTTTAAACTCCTATGAGGCGGACGGAATCATCATCAGCACCCCCACCGGCTCAACGGCATACAATCTCTCCGCGGGAGGCCCTATCGTGGAGCCGACGGCAGCGCTCATCGTGATCACGCCCATCTGCTCCCACGCGCTCAATACAAGCAGCATCGTGCTGTCGGCAGACGACGAGATCGTGATTGAGATTGGAAAAGGCAGGGGCGGCGGAACGGAGGAGGTGTTTACCACCTTTGACGGGGCGGATGTAGTCTCGCTGAAGACCGGAGACCGGGTGACGGTGAGAAAAGCAGAGGCGGCGACAAAGCTTATCCGGCTGAGCAGGATGAGCTTTCTGGAAATCTTGCGCCGGAAAATGAAAGGAAATTAAGGACATGAAAGGAAACAGGCACGCAAAAATTCTTGAATTGATCGGCAGGTACCGGATTGAGACGCAGGAGGAGCTTGCAGAGCATTTAAACGGCGAGGGGTTCAAGGTGACCCAAGCGACGGTGTCAAGAGACATTCGGGACCTGAAGCTCACAAAGGTTCCGGACGGCGAGGGAAAGCAAAGATATGCGCCCCACCAGTCTTCAGACAGCGGCATGGGCGAAAAGTACATCCGGGTATTAAGGGATGGATACGTGTCCATGGACATGGCGCAGAATATCCTTGTGATAAAGACGGTGTCGGGGATGGCGTCCGCGGTCTGCGCGGCCCTTGACGCAATGAAGTGGCATGAGATCGTAGGCAGTATCGCAGGAGACGATACGATTATGTGTGCCGTAAGAAGCGTGGATGAGACAGTAGAAGTTATGGATAAGATCAGGAAGATAGTCCTGTAGGAGTTTGATATGTTACAGAGCGTACATGTGAAGAATCTCGCTTTGATCGACGAGATAGAGGTTGACTTTAAAGAAGGGTTAAATATACTGACAGGTGAGACGGGAGCCGGGAAATCCATTATTCTCGGCTCTGTGAACCTTGCCCTTGGCGGAAGGTACACAAAGGATATCATCCGTCAGGGGGCGGATTTCGGCTTTGTAGAGCTGACGTTTTGTGCGGAGAACGAAAAGCTTAAGGAGGGGCTTAAGAACCTTGACGTGTTCCCGGAGGACGGGATGGTGACGCTGAGCCGCCGGCTGATGGACGGGCGCAGCGTGAGCCGGATCAACGGGGAGACGGTGACGATGGCGCGATTGAAAGAGGCTGCCGCGCTGCTGATCGATATACACGGGCAGCATGAGCATCAGTCGCTTCTGCACACGAAAAACCATCTGGAGATCGTGGATTCCTTTGCAGGAGAGGACATGAAGGAGCTTAAGGAAATTGTCCGGGAGGCCTTTGCCGATTACCGGAAATACAAGAAGGAGCTTGAGGAATCCGCCATGGATGAGGCGCAGCGGGCAAAGGAGCTTGGGTTTCTGCAGTTTGAGGTGGACGAGATTACAGAGGCTGGCCTTCTTCCCGGAGAGGATGAGGAGCTTGAGGCCCTTTACCGGAAGATGTCCAACGGCAAGCGCATCGCCGAGAGCGTGGCGGAAACGTATGCCTACACAAGCGGGGATAACGAGAGCGCCAGCGAGAATTTGAGCCGTGCCATCCGCTCCATGTCGGAGATCGGGGAGTATGACGCTGAAGCGCAGTCGCTCTGCCAGCAGCTTGCGGAGATAGACAGCCTTTTAAACGACTTTAACAGGGAGCTGTTAGGCTACAGTAAGGGATTTGAATTTTCAGAGGAAGATTTTTACGATACGGAAAAGCGGCTGAACGAGCTGAACCGCCTGAAGACAAAGTATGGCGGCAGCATACAGGAAATCCTCGCGTACTGTGACAGGCAGAAAGAAAAAATCGTGAAACTTGAGGATTATGAAATTTATGCGGCAGATCTGGAAAAAAAACGTGACAGGGCGGAGAAGACATTAAGCTCACATTCAAAGAAACTGACGAAATGCAGGAAAGAGCAGGCGAAGATTTTACAAAAATCAATTGAGGAGGGGCTTAAGGAACTGAACTTCCCGGAAGTAAAGTTCGAGATCCGGTTTGACAGTTTAAAAGACTATACAGGGAACGGAAAAGACAGCGCTGAATTTATGATATCGTTAAATCCCGGGCAGCCGGTAAGGCCTCTTGCCAATGTGGCGTCCGGAGGAGAGCTGTCAAGGATCATGCTTGCCATAAAGACGGTGATGGCGGACCGGGATGCGATAGAGACTCTGATCTTTGATGAGATAGATGTAGGGATCAGCGGGCGCACGGCGCAGAAGGTGTCGGAGAAGATGTCGGTGATCGGAAGGAAACATCAGGTGATCTGCATTACCCACCTTGCTCAGATAGCAGCGATGGCAGACTGCCATTATGTGATTGAAAAAAATGTGGGCGACATGGATACGAGCACCGGAATCCGCCTGTTGGGCGAGGAGGAGTCGGTGGACGAGCTCGCGAGGATACTTGGGGGCGCGAAAATCACGGATGCTGTCATCAAAAATGCAAAAGAAATGAAGGAACTTGCAAAACAGGTAAAAATAAACTGATTGAAAAAAGAATTTCTTCACATACTAAAGGATAGATATCTGATCAGATATCTGTCTTTTTTTGTATATGACATAAGTATGAGTGAAGAAAGGGATTGTTATGCGTAGATATTGGTACAGAAGAATCTTAATCATGGTTTTAGTGTTCACCGTTTCGGTTGGGGGCGGCTATTGCATCATTGACAGCAAAAAGAAGATGTTCCGCCAGGAGGTGAGCGCCGGAACTTCGGAGGAGACGATGGTCATTCCGGGAGGGATGCCGATCGGAATCTACCTTGAGACAAAAGGCGTGATGGTTCTCGGAACGGACAAGATTACCGGCATTGACGGGATGAAGCAGGAACCCTCTGCCCACAAGGTAAAGGCGGGAGACTACATTACAGCAATCAATCACCAGGAGATTAAGGACAAATCCCAGCTGATCTCCGCCGTAAAGATGCTCGACAGCGATGACGTGGTATTGGAAATCCGCAGGAATAATGAAAAAATACAGGTAAAGACGGAAGCTGTGAAGGCGGGGGCAGATGAGTATAAGCTGGGGATATGGGTAAGGGATAATGCACAGGGGCTTGGAACGGTCACCTTCCTGGACGCGCAGAGCAGGTTCGGGGCGCTGGGGCACGGAATACATGACGTGGATACCAACGAGCTACTCAGGATTTCGGGCGGAACGCTCTACACCACCAGCATAAAGGACATCCAGAAGGGTGCGGACGGTGTGCCGGGAGGGATGGAAGGAATCATTATCTATAACAATTATAATATTCTCGGCAGTATCACAAAAAACACAGATGCCGGAATTTTCGGAGTTATTGACCGGATTGACACGCTGTTTTCAGACCAGACCCCTGTGCGCGTCGCAAAGAAAGAGGAGATAAAGGAAGGACCTGCAACGATCCGGTGCGCGGTAGAGGGGAAGGTCAGGGAGTATGATGTCGAGATTACAGGTATAGATTTTACAACGCCTGAGGTCAATAAGGGAATCATCCTTAAGGTGACGGACAAGGAGCTCCTTAAAGTTACGGGGGGCATCGTACAGGGGATGAGCGGCTCTCCTATCCTTCAGGAAGGAAAGATAATCGGGGCGGTCACCCATGTCTTTGTAAATAATCCGGCGAAAGGATACGGCATCTTTATCGAAAATATGTTAGATCAATAAAGAAAATAAAAAGGCCGGCAAACAAGAATCGACGGCGTTTGCAGTCGCAGTTTTACGAAAAGCGCATAAAAATATATAATCTACAAAAAGTCAGTCGAAAAAGGAAGGAATTATAATAATTTAAGCGACAGCATTTTCTTGTATTGCCATATTACGAACGATTATAATGTGACGTGACACGTTTAGATAATAAAGAAAGGGGGATTTCGTAATATGAGCGAGATAAGTGTGGCAATTGCCGATGATAATGAAAGAATTTTGGAACTATTAGGCGACGTTATCGGTTCAGACAAGGAGCTTAACTTAGTCGGTAAAGCGAATAATGGAGAGGACGCCTATGAGCTGATCAGGGACAAACAGCCAGATGTTGTCTTGCTGGATCTGATTATGCCGAAAATGGATGGACTGAGTGTTATGGAACAGATCAACCATGATAAAGAGATAAAGAAACAACCAAACTTTATCGTGATAACAGCAATCGGACAGGAAAGAATTACGGAAGATGCATTTAAAAAAGGGGCAAACTATTACATTTTAAAGCCTTTTAACAATGAAATGGTGCTTAATCGTGTCAAGAGCGCCAGACAGATGTTGAAAAGCGAGACAGGAGGCGTGAAAGCCAGGCCGCAGCAGGAGGAAAAACGTCCTTCAGTAAACCTTGAGGCGCGGGTAACCGACATGATACATGAGATCGGGATTCCGGCGCACATAAAGGGCTATCATTACCTGAGAGACGGAATCATCATGGCGGTGGAGGATATGGATGTGCTGAATGCGATAACGAAGATCTTATATCCGACGATAGCAAAACGCCATCAGACAACATCAAGCAGAGTAGAAAGAGCAATCAGGCATGCCATTGAGGTTGCGTGGAGCAGGGGGAAGCTGGACACGCTTGACGACCTTTTTGGCTATACGGTAAGCAACGGGAAGGGGAAACCGACGAACTCTGAATTTATTGCGCTGATTGCAGATACCATCAGATTAGAATATAAAAACAGATAAGTACTTTCTTTCTTTTGGAAAGTGCGGTATAATAAGTTTAGTTTATACCGCGAATGGGAGGAAGAATCATGAAGAAAATACTTTTTGCAACTTCGGAGGCTGTGCCATTTATAAAGACAGGAGGATTGGCGGACGTAGCCGGGTCCCTGCCCAAATATTTTGATAAGGAAAAGTATGATGTAAGGGTTATGCTGCCCAAATACATGTGTATGAAAGATGCATGGAAAGAAAAATTACAGTATAAGACGCATTTCTATATGGATCTTAACTGGAGAAAACAGTATGTGGGCGTTCTGGAGACTGTACATGAGGGAGTGACATATTATTTTATAGATAACGAATATTACTTTAACGGATTTGCGCCGTATGGTGATATGTATGCCGATATAGAAAAGTTTGCGTTTTTTTCAAAGGCTGTGTTAAGCTCGCTTCCGCTGATTGATTTCCGTCCGGACATCATACACTGCCATGACTGGCAGACAGGGCTTGTGCCGATTTTCCTTGATAACTTCCGGTTTGGAAATGAATATTACCGCGGAATTAAAACGATCATGACAATACATAATTTAAAATTCCAGGGAACGTGGGATACGAAACGCGTGAGGGATATTACGGGGCTTCCGCAGTATTATTTTGCGCCGGACAAGCTAGAGGCGTACAAGGACGCTAACTACTTAAAAGGCGGCATCGTGTATGCGGACAGAGTGACGACGGTGAGCAACACATATGCGGAGGAGATTAAGATGCCCTTCTACGGCGAGAGGCTGGACGGGCTTATTAATGCTCGTTCCAACTGCCTGTCCGGCATCGTGAACGGGATTGACTATGAAGATTTCAACCCGGAGACAGACCCGCACATTACGGCAAATTACACGGCAGGAAATTTCCGTAAGGAGAAGATCAAAAATAAGATAGAGCTGCAGAAGGATCTTGGGCTTGAGCAGGATGCAAAGACGATGATGATAGGCGTTGTGTCGCGCCTGACAGATCAGAAAGGCTTTGATCTGGTGGCTTACGTCCTTGATGAGCTCTGCCAGGATGCGATTCAGATCGTGGTGCTGGGAACGGGTGAGGAGCAGTATGAGAATATGTTCCGCCACTTTGCATGGAAGTATCCGGGAAAGGTATCTGCCAACATCTACTATTCAGAGCCTATGTCTCACAGGATCTACGCGGCGTCCGACGCGTTCCTGATGCCGTCTCTGTTTGAGCCATGCGGCTTGAGCCAGCTGATGAGCTTAAGGTACGGGACCGTGCCGATCGTGAGGGAGACGGGAGGCCTTAAGGATACGGTGGAGGCATACAATGAGTATGAGAAGACCGGAACAGGCTTTAGCTTCACAAATTACAACGCCCATGAGATGATGGCGACAGTGAGGTACGCAGAACGAATCTATTACGATAAGAAGCGCGACTGGAATAAGATCGTGGAGCGTGGGATGAACAAGGATTTTTCATGGAAGAGTTCCGCAAAGCAGTATGAAGATTTGTATGAAAGTATGTAAAACAAGTAAAGAATGGCCATTGCTCTTTGGGGCAGTGGCTATTTTTTCTTGCATTTTAGGCGGTTTTGTTTTATTGTATATAACATATTAAGGAGATGATAGCTATGAAGATTAAAGACATTTTAAAAGAAACAGAGCCGCATATTTCTTTCGAGGTGTTTCCGCCGAAGACAGACGCAGGGTTTGAGAGCGTGCTTGCGGCGACGGACAAGATAGCGGCGCTGAAACCATCCTACATCAGCGTTACATATGGCGCCGGCGGCGGAACAAGCAAGAATACGGTAAATATTGCCTCACATATCAAGGATGACCTGGGAGTGACGAGCCTTGCTCACCTGACCTGCGTCTCATCCACCAGGGAGCATGTCCACGAAGTAATCCGGCAGCTCAGGGAGAACAATATTGAGAATATCCTGGCCCTCCGGGGGGATATCCCGAAAGAATCCGAATTCCCTCTCCCAAATCAGTATAAATATGCAAGCGAACTGATTGAGGAGATCAAAGAGCAGGGGGATTTCTGCATCGGCGCGGCCTGCTATCCGGAGGGTCATGTGGAGGCAGAGCGAAAGAAAGACGATATCGGCAATTTAAAGCATAAAGTGGACTGCGGTGTGGATTTCCTCACGACACAGATGTTTTTCGAGAACAGCATTTTCTATAATTTCCTGTATAAGATCCGGGAGAAAGGGATTGTTGTGCCTGTACTGCCGGGAATTATGCCGGTGACAAATAAAAAACAGATGAAACGGATCTGCGATATGTCCGGCACAGTGCTGCCCCAGAGGTTTGTTGACGTATTAGAGCGGTTCGGGGACGAGCCAAAGGCTATGCAGCAGGCGGGAATTGCCTATGCGACGGATCAGATTATCGACCTGTTTGCAAATGGGATTAATCATGTGCATATTTATTCCATGAATAAGCCGGAGGTAGCGGAGGCAATCATGAATAACCTGTCGGAGATTGTTGTGAGAGTATGATGAGCGAACGCATGATACGGGAGGCCCTCCGGTATCTCGGTTACGGAACCCATAAGGCGGACGCGGGCACTCTTGGAATGATCCGGGAGTGCTTTGAGGAGCTTGGGCGGACGGCAAAAGGGCGGATGGCATACCGGGTGTTCGGTGTTCACCCGGCGGAAGATGAGAGCGGATGCATCGAAATCGGGAGCATGCGGATCGAGAGCAGGAGCCTTTCTAAAAATCTTAAGGGCTGCGAGAAAGTAATTCTTCTGGGAGCGACCCTTGGGGTGGAAACAGATATCCTTATGAAACGGTATTCCTGCACGGATATGGCGCGGGCGGTGGTACTGCAGGCATGCGCGGCCGCATTTTTGGAGGAATATCTGGATGAGCGGCAGAAAGAGCTCTCAGAGGAGATGGCGGCGGAAGGATATTACTTAAGACCCCGGTTCAGCCCGGGGTACGGGGATTTTTCCATCCTTCATCAGCGGGAGATCTTATTGATGGCAGATACGGCGCGGCGGATTGGGCTTTCCATGACCGAGGGCAGCATGCTGGCGCCGACCAAATCCGTGACGGCGCTGATAGGCCTCAGCAAGGAGAATCAGGACTGCAATATAAAAGGCTGCGAGGCGTGTGAGAAGACGGACTGCGCTTTCCGCAGATTAAGTTAAAGGAGCTTTAATATATGTTATCAGAACGGCTTGGGAAGGAATTATTATTTTTTGACGGCGGCACGGGAACGCTCCTTCAGGAAAGAGGGCTTAAGCCCGGAGAGCTGCCAGAGGTGTGGAATGTTGAGCGCGCTGAGGAGATGGTAGAGATCCACCGCCGCTACTATGAGGCGGGGAGCGATATCGTGCTGAGCAATACCTTTGGGGCAAACGCGCTGAAATTCCACAATTCAGACTATGCTCTTAAAGATATCGTGACGGCGGCGGTGGCAAATGTTAAGGAGGCGGCACGGCTCGGCGTACATGATGGGCGAGAGGCTTACGCTGGGCTTGATATCGGACCTACGGGAAAACTCCTTGCGCCGATGGGAGACTTAAGCTTTGAGGCGGCTTACGAGGCGTTTAAGGAAGCGGCCGTTTACGGTGAGGAGGCGGGGGCAGACCTGATCCACATCGAGACCATGAGCGACACCTATGAAGTAAAGGCAGCAGTGCTGGCTGCAAAGGAGAATACAAAGCTGCCTGTATTTGCCACGATGATCTTTGACGAGAAGGGGAAGCTTCTCACCGGCGGGGATGTGCCGTCAGTGGTGGCAATGCTGGAGGGCCTTCGGGTGGATGCCCTGGGAATCAACTGCGGCATGGGCCCGGAGCAGATGCTGCCCATTCTTGAGGAGATCTTAAAGGCGGCATCCGTGCCGGTTATCGTAAAGCCAAACGCCGGGCTTCCGAAACAGAAGAACGGAGAAACTTACTATGATGTCCGGCCGGAGGATTTTGCGGAAGTGATGGTGAGGATCGTAAAAAAAGGCGCCTGCCTGGTGGGCGGATGCTGCGGCACGACGCCGGAGCATATACGGGAGATGGTGCGGCAGGTGAAGGATGCGGCAGATTTTCCGGCGTGCGTCCCGCCTGTAAGAAAGGGGCACACTATCGTATCATCCTACGGAAGGGCTGTGTTTCTCGGGGAGAAACCGATGATCATCGGGGAGCGCATCAATCCTACCGGAAAGAAAAAATTCAAGCAGGCATTAAAAGACCATGACCTTGATTATATATTAAAGGAAGGAATCAGCCAGCAGGATCACGGGGCGCATATTCTGGATGTAAACGTAGGCCTGCCGGATATCGACGAGAAAGCGATGATGGTGGAAACCGTAAAGGAGCTGCAGAGCGTGTCAAGCCTTCCGCTCCAGATTGATACGGTGGATCAATCTGCCATGGAGGCAGCCATGCGTATTTATAACGGGAAGCCTATGGTCAACTCCGTCAACGGCAAGCAGGAGGAGATGGACAAAGTATTTCCGCTGATTAAGAAATACGGCGGCGTGGTGGTAGGACTGACATTAGATGAGGACGGCATCCCGGACACGGCAAAAGGACGGGTGCGCGTCGCGGGGAAGATTATCGGCGAGGCGGCAAAGTACGGGATAGATAAAAAAGATATCGTCATCGATGTGCTTGCCATGACTATAAGCTCCGACCCTGAGGGGGCGAGGACGACCCTTGAGGCGTTACGGCAGGTGCGGGAAAGGTATGGGGTATGCACGGTGCTTGGGGTGTCCAATATTTCCTTTGGACTTCCCTGCCGTCCGGTGATCAACGCCAACTTCTATACGATGGCCATGCAAAGCGGCCTGAGCGCAGGGATTATCAACCCGCTGTCGGAGGCTATGATGAGCGCGTATTACTCCTACTGTGCGCTGATGAATTATGACGGGAACTGTGAAGAGTACATCAGCCGGCATGCCGGGCAGAAGGCGGAAAATGCGGCCGGGGCGGAGGCTCTAAAAGGAGCAGCCCAGAAAAATGCGGGGCTTTCCCTTAAGACGGCTATCGTTAAAGGGCTTAAGGAGGAGGCGCACCACGCGGCCAGAGAAATGGCAGAGGAAAAAGAACCTCTGGCGATCATCAACGAAGAGATGATCCCGGCTCTTGATGAGGTGGGAAAGGGTTTTGAGAAAGGAACGGTATTTTTGCCGCAGCTTCTGATGAGCGCCGATGCGGCGAAGATTGCCTTTGCGGTGCTTAAGGATAAGCTGGCAGAAACAGGCGGGGATGAGCAGAAGAAGGAAAAAGTAATCCTTGCGACGGTGAAGGGGGATATCCACGACATCGGCAAAAATATTGTGAAAGTCCTGCTAGAAAATTACAGCTTTGATGTCATAGACCTTGGGAAGGACGTGCCGCCGGAGACGGTTTTGGAGGCGGCTCTTCGGGAGGATGTGCGTCTTGTGGGCCTGAGCGCGCTGATGACGACGACGGTGGGGAGCATGGAAGATACGATAAAGCTCCTTCGGAAGGAAAAACCGGACTGTAAGATCATGGTAGGCGGCGCTGTGCTGAACAAGGAATACGCGGATATGATCGGGGCGGACTTCTATGGGAAGGACGCGATGCAGTCGGTGTATTACGCAAAAGAGGTGTTCGGCGGGTAACTATATATTTGAAACCATTTATTTTAGTAGAAAAGGAGATTGGAAGGATGAGTTTGATTTTACCGGAAAAGTATGACCCAAGGCTTAGTGTGAGGGAGACGCAGGAGGCGATCAAGTATATCAGGGATACGTTCCAGAAGGAGTTTGGGAAGGAGATGAACTTGGAGAGGATTTCCGCGCCGCTTTTTGTGGAGAAGAGCAGCGGGCTTAATGACAACCTGAACGGCGTGGAGCGTCCGGTGGGCTTTGACATCGCGGGGCTTCCGGGGGAGGAGATTGAAGTAGTGCAGTCTCTTGCCAAGTGGAAGAGGATGGCGCTTAAGCGGTACGGGTTTCAGCCCGGGGAAGGGCTTTACACGAACATGAATGCCATCCGCCGGGATGAGGAGCTTGACAATCTCCATTCCTGTTATGTGGATCAGTGGGACTGGGAGAAGGTGATCACGAAAGAGGAGCGGACGATTGAGACTTTAGAGGCGACGGTGCGGAATATTTTTAAGATCATCAAGCATATGGAGCATGAGGTGTGGTATAAGTATCCCCAGGCTGTAAAGCGCCTTCCGGATGACGTGACATTCATCACGTCTGAGGAATTGGAGGAAAGGTACCCGGATAAGACGCCGAAGGAGCGGGAGAACCTGATCGCGAAGGAGTACGGATGCGTATTTATCATGAAGATCGGGGAGAAGCTAAAAAATGGCGAGCCTCATGACGGGAGGGCGCCGGACTATGACGACTGGCAGCTTAACGGGGATATCCTGTTCTGGTTTGACACGCTTGGCTGTGCGCTTGAGGTATCCAGCATGGGCATCCGGGTGGATGAAAAATCGCTGGCGCAGCAGCTAGACAAGGCAGGGTGTGAGGACAGAAAAGAGCTTCCGTATCACCGGATGCTGCTTAACGGGGAGCTGCCCTATACGATTGGCGGAGGCATCGGCCAGTCCAGGCTATGCATGCTGCTTCTTGACCGCGCCCATGTTGGGGAGGTGCAGGCAAGCCTGTGGCCGGAGGAAATGCGGGAGACGTGCAGGGAGCACGGGATGATCCTTCTGTAAGCAGCGAGGGGCAGGCCGGATGTCCGGAGCTATAAAAAACGCCCTAAAAATACTATAAATTCTGTACAAATCATACGTTGACAATTTATTAACAGCTAATTATAGTAGATAACAGATTGGAATTTATGATTTTAGGAGGAATGTTGCCCATGATAAGAGGATTGGACACTACGGTTCGAAAGATCCGCAGACAGGTTTTTGAAGAGGTGGCAAGGTTAGGATTCACGGTTGATGATGAGAATCTCAAGGACGAGATGGAGGCGATTCCTTACCGGATGGTGAGCGAGGATGCGAACTATAGAGACAATATTTACCGCGCTCGTGCAATCGTGCGTGAGCGGTTAAGGCTTGCCATGGGGTTATCCTTGCGCCCGGAGAACCAGCCGACCCCGCTGTCTGCCGGACTGGAGGCCAGCAATATCTCGGACAAATATTATGAGCCGCCGCTTATGCAGGTGATACCGTCAGCGTGTATGGCGTGCGAAGAGAGAGGCTACGAGGTCAGCAATGTATGTAAAGGCTGTCTTGCACATCCTTGTATGGAAGTATGCCCCAAGGGAGCTATCTCATTTGTAAACGGAAAGTCTTTTATAGATCAGGAAAAATGTATCAAGTGCGGCAAGTGCAAATCTGCCTGCCCTTATGACGCGATTTCCAGAAAACAGCGCCCATGCGCGGGAGCCTGCGGCGTGGGGGCAATCGAGTCCGACGGCAAGGGGCGCGCGGTGATCAACAATGACAAGTGCGTATCCTGCGGGATGTGCATGGTAAATTGTCCGTTTGGGGCAATCTCGGACAAGTCGCAGATTTTCCAGCTTGCCCACGCCCTGATGAAGGGAGACGAGGTCATTGCGGAGATTGCGCCGGCATTCGTCGGACAGTTCGGGGATAATATCACGCCGAGAAACTTAAAGGCTGCCCTCCAAGAGATTGGATTCTCAGAGGTTTACGAGGTAGCGCTGGGAGCCGATATCGGGGCTATTGCGGAGGCGCATCACTATGTGAACAAAGTAACTACAGGGGAATTGCCGTTCCTTCTTACTTCCTGCTGTCCGTCCTGGGCGATGCTTGCGAAGAAGTATTTTCCGGATATGGTTGACCAGGTATCCCAGGAGCTTACGCCGATGGTTGCGACAGCCCGCACGATTAAGCAGGAGCATCCCAACGCGAGAGTGGTATTTGTCGGACCTTGCGCGGCGAAAAAGCTGGAGGCTATGAGGAGGACTGTCCGCAGCGATGTGGACTTTGTAGTTACCTTTGAGGAACTTCAGGCAATGTTTGACGCCAAGGATATCGATCTTGAGAAGTACGCGGCTGAGTCTTCTTTCCACAATGCTACAGGAGCAGGAAGGGGATACGCTGTCGCCGGAGGGGTTGCGGACGCGATTGAGCGGTGCGTCAAGGAATACTATCCGGGCGTGGAAGTGAATATCGAGCATGCAGAAGGCCTTGCGGACTGCAAGAAAGTGCTTTCCCTTGCAAAGGCAGGAAGGATGAACGGATGCCTGATTGAGGGCATGGGCTGCCCGGGCGGCTGCGTCGCGGGAGCAGGAACTAATATTCCGATACCGAGCGCACAGAAGAAGATCAAAGAATTTGTAAAAGCATCTTCTAAGTCGCTGCCGCCGGAAGAATTGGTGGAGATTGAGCTGAAATAGAGCTGGAAATAAAGCTTATAAAAATTTTTAACGGCAGAGGGAATATGCCTGGAACAGGGTTCCCTCTGCATTTGTGTGGGGGAGCAGGAGAAAAATTAAAAATTTTTTAATGGCAGTTTAATCTTTGTTCTATACGATAACAGACAGCGTTACATAAAAACATACAATAAGGGGAGAAAAAAATGAAGAGAAGGCAGAAACTTATCGCATTATTACTGGTTATGAGCATGGGATTTGCTGTATTTTCAGATGCGGCGCTTGCGAAGGAACCAGTTGACACAGAGGCACGGACAGAAACTGCTGCAGAAATTACAGACGCAGAAGGTACGGCAGAAGGCAAGCAGCCGGCAGAGTCCGGAACGGGAACAGAAGGACAGGAAACCGGGAAAGGAGACGGTGCACAGTCCGGAAAAACTGAGGGAAACCCGGAAGAAAAGCCGAAGGCGGAGCAGCCGGCAGAGGAAAAGGACGCAGCTGACACTGCAAAACAATCCGAACCGGAAAAAGAGGCTGAGCCGGAAGATGCCGATATAACAGAAGAAGTACAGGATGCTGACTTTGACGACCCGGGTCGGGGGAGGCTCGGAGGCTATGACGTGCCGGAAGAATTTTACGGGAGCAGCATGAAGATGAGGGCAGCGTCCTCGGTAAAGCATGACAGCCGGTTTAACGGTTATACAATAAAGCAGGGAATCGATGTCTCAAAGTGGAATAAGACTGTTAACTGGAGCAGCGTAAAAAATGCAGGGATTGAATTTGCATTTGTGCGGACGTCCTACAGGGGAACTGAGACAGGGAAGCTTGCCAAGGATGAGACGGCGGCGACAAACATGACGGGAGCCGCGGCGGCAGGAGTGAAAGTCGGCGCGTACATATTTTCACAGGCAATCACAAAGGCAGAGGCTGTTGCGGAGGCGGATTATCTCCTGCAGACAGTAAAGGGATACAATATCACGATGCCTCTGGTATTTGATTTTGAATATTATGCCGGAGGGCGCCTTTCAAAGGCAAAGCTGAGCAGAAGGGCGCAGACAGACATTTGCCTGGCATTCTGCGACAGGATTAAAGCGGCGGGGTATACGCCCCTCGTATACGCCAATTACAGCATGCTGAAAGATGACCTTTACGCCTCGGAAATCACTGCAAAATATCCGGTATGGCTGGCGCGTTATAACAGTACGGCAAGCTATGACGGGGAATATGATTTCTGGCAGTATACTTCTGAGGGCAGAGTGTCAGGAATCTCCGGCAACGTGGATATGAACTACTGGTATATAAAGCCGGGAGACAACATGCTGTTCGGAACCGGGAGCGGCTCGTCAGTCCAGGTGACGGCGCCTGCGACTCCGTCACTGTCAGGAAAGGCAGATTCCTACGACAGGGTAAAGCTTTCTTGGAAGAAGGTGTCCGGGGCAAGCGGATATATCCTGTACCGCTATGATTCTTCAAAGAAAAAATATGTCAGGATTAAGACGGCAGGCAGCAGCACGACTTCCTATACAGATACCGGAAGGAGCATGGGGAAGACTTACAAATATAAAATCAAGTCTTATAAAAAGGCAAGCGGGCAAACAGCTTATTCCTCCGCGTCAAAAGAAGTCAGCGTAAAGACGGAATCGACCATGACAGGAAAGGTCAACTCCTCAGGAGTGGCTGTGCGTTCGGGTCCGAGTACATCCAAGAAACGTCTGAAGAGCGTGGGCAGGAATACGGGCGTCACGATAACGGGAACAAGCGGAAGCTGGTATAAGATCTCCATAAAGGTAAGCGGGAAAAAGAAGACAGGCTACATCAAAAAATCGTATGTGACGATCATACGGAAACCAACGCTGAGCATCGCGTCGGCCTCAAAGAGCAAGATCAAGCTGAAGTGGAACAAAATATCAGGAGCCAGCGGATATGAGATCCAGCGCTATAATTCGTCAAAGAAAAAATATACGACGGTCAAAACGATATCAAAAGGCTCTACCACCTCCTATACAAACGGCAGCCTGAAGAAGAATACGACATATAAGTATCGGATCCGCTCCTACAAGAAAGTAAAAGGGAAAAAGATATACAGCTATTACTGTTCGGCAAAGAGGGGAAAGACAACGAAATAGCATTTTAGGAAAGCAGCGGTTCGCCGTTGCTTTTCTGGCGTTTAATAGCGTTGACAAATCAGTTTCCGCTCATTATAATTAAAAAATAGCGAATGAATGTAGATTTGAGGAGAATAAGATGAAAAAATACGGAGTAAACGAATTAAGAAAGATGTTCCTTGAGTTTTTTGAGAGCAAGGATCATCTGGTTATGAAGAGCTTTTCCCTGGTGCCCCACAATGACAAGAGCCTTTTGCTCATCAATTCAGGCATGGCGCCGTTAAAACCATATTTTACCGGGCAGGAGGTTCCGCCTAAGAAAAGGGTGGCGACCTGCCAGAAATGCATCCGGACAGGGGATATTGAGAATGTAGGGAAGACCGCCCGCCACGGTACGTTTTTTGAGATGCTTGGGAATTTTTCCTTCGGGGATTACTTTAAGGACGAGTCCATCCACTGGACATGGGAATTTCTGACGGAGGTTGTGGGCCTTGAGGCGGACAGGCTGTATCCGTCCATCTATCTGGACGACGATGAGGCGTTTGAGATCTGGAATAAAAAGATCGGGATTCCGGCGGAGAGGATCTTCCGTTTTGGAAAAGAGGATAATTTCTGGGAGCATGGCTCCGGCCCATGCGGTCCCTGCTCGGAAGTCTACTATGACAGGGGGGAGGAGTACGGCTGCAAAAAACCGGACTGTACGGTAGGGTGCGACTGCGACCGGTATATGGAGATCTGGAACAATGTCTTTACCCAGTTTGACAATGACGGGCATAACAACTATACAGAACTTGACCAGAAGAATATCGATACGGGCATGGGCTTAGAGCGTCTTGCCTGCGTGGTGCAGGGAGTGGACTCCATGTTTGACATCGACACCCTTTTCGCCCTCCGGGAGCATGTGTGCCGGATTGCGGGCGTGGAGTACGGAAAAGGGGAAGAGTCCGATGTTTCTGTGCGGGTGATCACGGACCATATCCGCTCCGTGACATTTATGATATCGGACGGAATCCTGCCGTCCAACAGCGGGAGAGGGTATGTCCTCCGGAGGCTCTTAAGGAGGGCAAGCCGCCACGGAAGGATTCTGGGAATCGGCCGGGAGTTCCTTATCGAGCTGGCCCAGACGGTGATTGACGGCTCAAAGGACGGCTACCCGGAGCTTGAGGAGAAGAAGGACTTTATCTTTAAGGTGATTGCGAAAGAGGAAGAGCAGTTTAACAAGACCATCGACCAGGGGCTTTCCATCCTGGAGAAGATGGAGGAGGAGATGGTAAGGAAGGGGGAGAAGACCCTTTCCGGCGAGGACGCGTTCCGCCTTTATGACACCTATGGATTCCCGGTTGACTTGACCATCGAGATTCTGGAGGAGAAGGGGCTTTCTGTTGATGAGGAGGGCTTTAAAAAGGCGGTAAAAGAGCAGAAGGCAAAAGCAAAGGGAACTTTCGGCGAGCATAATTACAGCGGCAGGGAGGCGACGGTCTACGATGAGATTGACCCGGCTGTTACAAGCAAATTCGTAGGATATGACAGGAGTGCGTCCAAGTCGAAGGTGACGGTGCTTGCGGCGGAGGAAGAGCTTGTGGAGGCTCTTTCCGACGGGGATAAAGGAACGATTTTTGTGGAGGAGACTCCGTTTTATGCTACAAGCGGCGGCCAGGAGGCTGATACCGGGGTAATCCGCGGGGAAGGGTTCGCGTTCTGCGTGGAGGATACATTAAAGCTGCCTGGAGGTAAGATCGGCCATAAGGGGCATGTGACGAAAGGCATGGTGAAAATCGGCGATACGGTGACCCTTGAGATTGACACAAAGAAGAGGAGGCTGTCGGCAAACAACCACAGCGCGACTCATCTTTTGCAGAGGGCGCTCCGGGAGGTTCTCGGCAATCATGTGGAGCAGGCGGGCTCGTCCGTCAATGAGGACAGGCTGCGGTTTGACTTTACACATTTTTCCGCTATGACGCCGGAGGAGATTAAAAAGGTTGAGGATATCGTAAACGAGCAGATTGCCCTCTGCCTGCCGGTAAAAGCGGAGAACATGCCGATAGAAGAGGCGAAAAAGACCGGCGCGGCGGCTCTCTTTGGGGAGAAGTACGGCGATATCGTCAGGGTAGTGAGCATGGGAGAGTTCTCCAAGGAATTCTGCGGAGGAACCCATGTGGAAAATACAGGCGTCATCACGGCATTTAAGATTATATCCGAGACCGGCGTGGCGGCTGGGGTAAGGCGTATCGAGGCGCTGACCTCCGAGGGCCTTATGGAGTATTATCACGGACTTGAGGGCAGGCTTTCGGAGATTTCAAAGATTATCAAGGCAAAACCGGACCAGCTTATGGAAAAGCTTAAGTCTCTGCTGGCGGAAAATAAGGCGTTAAAGGGCGAGGTTGAGAGCCTTAAGAGCAGGCAGGCGGCAGACGCCCTGGGCGATGTGATGAACCAGGTGACGGAAGTGAACGGGGTGAAACTTCTCGCCGCGAAGGTGGAAGGCGTGGACATGAACGGACTTCGGGATCTGGGCGATCAGCTAAAGGATAAGCTTGGCGAGGGTGTCGTAGTGCTGGCATCCCCGGCGGGAGGAAAGGTAAACCTTATGGCTACGGCCACAAAGGCGGCGGTAGATAAAGGCGCCCATGCCGGGAACCTTATTAAAGCGATCGCGTCCCTTGTGGGCGGCGGAGGCGGCGGACGCCCGAACATGGCCCAGGCAGGCGGCAAGAATCCGGAGGGCATTGAGGCGGCTCTTGAGAGGGCAAAGGAAACCCTGGCAGAACAGGTTTAATATAGGCGGTTCCCCCGCAGAGGGGGAGCCGGTGTGTGTGATAGAGGGAGAAGACTGTCAATCAGTTTATGGTTGGCAGTTTTTTCAGGCATGTTTCTTTTTTATTTTATGTTTTCTGTAACGAAACCTGCATTTTTGACTCTTATAGATAGGAGGTGGGCTGGTGCAGGATTTTGAAAAAATCTATGTAGATTACCTGCGTGATGTGTATAATTTCCTGTTAAAATTAAGCGGCAGTGAAGATATTGCCGAGGAGCTTACTCAGTCCACATTTTCCATCGCGTTTGAAAATCTGGGAAAATTCCGCGGAACGTGCAAGATGTCCGTCTGGCTGTGCCAGATTGCAAAGCATGAGTATTTTGCGTATTGCAAAAGGCAGCGTCCTATCGTCAGGGAGGATGCTATGGAGGAACCCTGCGGGGAGAGCTTAGAGGAGCGGTTTATCGACCACGCGGAGCAGATCCGCATCCATGAGGTTCTCCATGTGCTGTCGGAGCCCTATAAGGAAGTCTTTACCCTGCGGGTCATGGCAGAGCTTTCCTATAAAGATATCAGCCGTCTTTTCGGGAAATCGGAATCCTGGGCGAGAGTGACGTATTACCGCGCGAAATGTATGATTGTAGAGCGATTAGAAGGGGGCGGAAAGGATGAAGTGTGAGGTAATCAGGGATTTGATGCCCTTATATCTGGATGAATGCTGCAGCGAGAGCAGCAGGGAGCTTGTGGAGGAGCATTTGAAAGAATGCGATTACTGCCGAAAGATGGCGGAGCAAATGCGTAAGGAGCTTATCGTCGGAACAGAGGAAAAACAGGAGAATCTCCGGGAGGAAGAGCTTTTACAGACCGGAAAGGAAGTGATAAGAACCGAGATCAGGGAGGACTATCTGGAACATATTATCTGGATGGACATTCCTCTCAATATACTGCTGACTATATTTAGCATCGGCACATTTTCGGAATGGGATGCGGTGAATAATATAGCGTATTCCCTGGAGCCGTACAACAGGATGTCCTGGGGGCCGGAGCTTTTAATGAATATGTACGGGTGCGTGGGAACGCCCTTTATGCTGGGGATGGCGCTTTACGGGATTATCGGGGAAGTCTGGTATTTTTTGAATGTCAGGAAAAAGCGTGAGACAGCAATCCTGACATGTGTTGCGATACAGTCTGTGCTTTTTAAGGCGATGATGTTTATCATCTTTGCCCTTGTGGGAATCTGCCTTATTTTTGAACAGTGAGGATATTTTGCGGAAAGCAGGATCAGGAAGGAGTGGAACAGGCATGAAAAAAGAAAAAATCTCTCTCGGTCAGAAAATATTTTCCTGTACGGTTTATTTGCTCAATATTTTTCTGACGTTCTTCCCCTGGATCGTGGTCGGGGGCAAGCGGTACCATATTTTTGAAGTGGCGGCGGCGCTGAAAAGGACGGGGCTTAAAGAGCTGGCTGTGGACGACAGTCTTTTTGCCTCCAATATGGCTGCGCTCAAGGCAGGGATCTGGGCGGAGTGCGGGCTGTTTTTTTTGCTCTGCGTTTTTGCTGTTCTGCATATGGCGGCGGTGCTCCGGGATAAAAGGCGCCTGTGGAATGTGTTCGCGCTGCTTACGTCCGTGGCGCTCAGTATGTGGAATACGAGCGGCGACACTGTTTCGGCTCTCAATTCCGGGAATACCTTGATGTGGTGTTTCCCGACAGTGTTTATCCTTTTGTGCGGGGTGGAATTTATCGCCGGGAAGGCGATGGAGCAGTGGAAGGAGATGAAACAGGAGTCCGCAGCGCTCCGGGCGAAGGAAAAAGCGCAGAAGGAAGAAGAAAGAGAACGACTGGCTTTTGAGGGCAGGTACAATCCGCTGTTTTATCAGTTTTTGTGGAAGAATCTAAAAAAGACGTGGCGGGATTATGTGCTGCTTGTATTTTGCAGCAGCCTTGTGTTCTTCTTTATCGTGGTCGGGTTTGGCATGCGCTCGCTCCTTAAAGAGGAGAATAATATCGAGGGCATCGTGCAGGTGATGGGGAGCCTTGGCAGCATCCTTTTAAATGTCATGTTTCCTCTGGCGGTTGTGTCTGTGCTCATGATCATCATTCTGTCGTTTTATTATCTGAGGTGCCGCGCGAAAAACTATGGGGTTTTTCTGACTTTGGGGATGAGAAAGCGGACGCTGCAGTTTTTTGTTGCGCTGGAGTTTTTGTCAGTCCTTGGGTTTACGGTGCTTATCGGGGGGATTTTTGGCGCGCTGGTGCTGCATGTTTTTACATGGAAGTCAAAGCATTTATTGGGCGTAGAGCTTAGGATGGGGGATTTTGGGATGTTTCCGTATGTGCAGGCGATCCTTGCCCTGCTTGTTTTGTATCTTGTGGCGTTTATGGCAGCGCGGGATATCTTTGTGTCTTTCCGCCTTGGAAGTTCCGTTGACCTGCAGTCTGTCAAAGAAAAAATGCCGGCAAGGCATAGAAAAATCTTTTTAGGCGCGGGCGTCGGGCTTATGCTTTACAGCATGTTCGAGTACCGCCAGTTAAAGAATTTTGAGAAACCTTTGCTGCTGTTTTTGTTTTTTATAGGGCTTTACTTGTCGTTCCGGTACGGCATTGCGGAATATCTGCTGAGGGAAAGGAGGGCGCCGTCCTATCTTCGCAGGCTGATGATGCATAACCAGCTTTTCCATAAGTCGAAGACGAATGCGGTATACGTTACGGCAATGTCCGTCCTTTTGTTCTGCGCGCTGTTTTATTTCCCTTTCCAGTTTATATCTGTGCTGATTGCGGAGGACGAGGATACGCTGTACCCTTATGATATCGTCTGCATGGCAAATGAGGAGGACAGGGATATCTTCGGGAAACTTAATGAGGAGTACGGGGCAGAGGTTGAGAGCTATCCCATGGTGCGTGTGGCAAATCTGGATTCGACGGAGAAAGTAGAAGGCGTGATGGAGCCGGCTCCGCCCCAGGGGCAGCAGATCGGCATCTCGGAGAGTACATACCGGGCGCTGAAAAAGAGGGCGGACAGTACATGGGAGGAGAAACCTGCCGGGCTGGACAGCGCGGGAGAGAAGGTGTATATCGTGCACCAGCAGGATAAGTCGGTCAAAGCCCAGCCGGTGGACTACTGGCTGTCGAGAAAGAAACCGGCTCTACATGTGGGCGTGCCTGTTTATGGAGGCGTAGCCCCGAATGCTGCGTGCAGGGGCGAAAATCCGGTGTACAGTTTTAAAGAGATAGAGGGGGAGGAAATCGGGAGTCTTGTAGGAGTGTTCGGACAGGGGAAGTGGGATAACCTGATCGTATTTTCAGACGAGTATTTTGAGACGGCCCAGGATTTGTGGAAAGTCACAGATCCCTATACCGGCAATTATATGTCGGAGGAAGAGGTGGAAAAACGTGGATATTCGGAGGAAGACTTACCGCAGGGCCCCAGCGAGCTTGTATTGGTCCGGGCGGATGAGAGGGAGCTGCCCGGGATTGAGAAAGAGCTTGATGTGTTCCGGGAGAGGCATGCCGGGGATGAGAGATACAATAAGGCGGTGCAGAGCTGCTATATCAAGAAGAACGCGGTGCAGAAACTTCGGACGGAGAGGATTATGAAGAGCGTGATGAACGGGCTTATGTTTTTCTTGTTTGTGCTGCTCTATTTTGTGCTTTTGATCGTTAAAGTCCTGATGGAGAGGGAGTCTGTCCTTAGAAGGTCGGAGTTCTTAATGTGCATGGGGATGCGGGAGAAGGACAGGAAACGGCTGATCCGTTCAGAGCTGTTCCGGTATTTTTATGTCCTGCCAGGGCTGACGGCGGCGGCAGGAGCGGCCGTCTTTACGGTGCTTGTCTTTCAGGCAAGGCAGTATCAGGCAGAGGATATGGTGAGGTATCTCCGGCTTGCGCTGCCGCTGTGGGCGGCCTGCCTGGCTGTCACGGGAGGATGCGTGGGAGCAGGGCTTTTAGGGTATGCGAGAAGGGTGGAGAGAGGATGAGAAGAGGAGATTAAAAAAGGAGATTAAAAAAGGAGATTAAAAGATAAGTTTTAGAATAAAAGTCGGTTGACATAAATTTTTTATTATACTATGCTCAATTTATGAGTTGCCGGCAGCTCTTCATTACCCGCAAAGCAGCGAGCCAGTCGGACATGGCTGCATGATCCGTTTGGCGGCTGCCGCGGGGTCTTTGACTTTTTGGAAAAGGAGAGCGAATATGTATCATTTGAGGTTTCAGGGAACCCACTATGACATAGGGCTGAGGTGGGGAACCCGCTTATTTGGGCATGGGAAATTATTATTGGAGAACGTTCCGTTCCCAATTACGGAGGAACGGATAGAATTTGCGAAGAAGTGCCGCTCGTATTATGAGGAGTGGTATCCGGAAATCCTTGAGGAGATCCGGGGGATTGCCGAAGGGCAGAAGGAAGAGGGCGCGCTTTTTGAGGCGGTTTTATTTGGCATGTACTGCATGATGCCGGAGCAGAAATGCTCCTGCTTTGCTTTCCGGGAGGGGGAGCATGTGCTGCTTGCCAGAAACAGTGACTTCTTGACGGAACTTGAGAGGCTTTATATGAACTGCATGTATAGGTTTTCCGGCGCATCCTATGGGTTTTCCGGGAATACGACTGCATTTGCGGAGATGGAGGACGGTGTAAATGAGTATGGGCTGGCCGTTGGACTTACCTCCGTGTACCCAAGTGTGCTGGGATATGGGATGAACGCAGGGATGCTTTTGCGCTGCGGGCTTGAAAAATGCAGAAACGTAGAAGAGTTCGTGCAATTTTTAGAGAAGGCGCCCATTGCCTCCAGCCAGACCTTTACGGCCGCAGACAGAAGTGGGGAGGCAGCGCTTATTGAGTGCAATCCAGAGAAGATGGAAGTCTGCTCTGTGGATGAAAAGAATCACTTTGTCTCGGCGGTCAATGCATTTAATCTACCCGGCATGAGAAAGTACCGGGCAGAAGGAATCGATGACTGGAGAGCCGGGGAGCGGTATGAGACGATACAGGCGGCATTTGCACGGCACAAACAAGAGCCGTTTGCCTTTGCGGCAGATGTGCTGGGAGGAAAGTATGGATTTATGTGCCAGTATGACCGAAAGACCGGAAAGGATACGGTATGGTCGGTAATCTATGACGTGACGGGCGGGAAAATCTACCGGTGCGAGGGGAATCCTTCGAGAAAGCGTTTTTTGGAGGATAAGAGGATTTTCTGACGATTATATTTGCTGATGAAAAATCTCTGCTGAAATTGAGGGGTGATCGTGCCTTGGGTTTTGGCAGAGATTTATTTTTGATTTCCTGCAGTTTAAATTCAAGAATTGCTGAATTGTCAAATGAGACCTGTGCGGCACCGATGTATGATAATAATGTGATAAAATAATTGTGTGATAAAAGATGCGCTAGCTATGTGCGTTGAAAGCTAATAAAAATTTTGCGGCAAACTGCTTGCTGAGGGTGATTTTTGTATGGTCTATCAGCGTGACTTCCTGGTAAGTTACCGTTTGTACTTTTGCCAGCGGTACAATATAGTTCTGAGAGCATTTGATAAAGCCATATTTAGATAAATGCTTTAGTTCATTATTAAGAGTGCCGTATTTTTGAAAACATCCATGTGAAGTGTGAATCGTGATGATATGTTTGTGGACTTCTATATAAGAAATGTCTTTTATATAGATTTTAGAAGTGGAAGTCCTTGTTCTGCATATGTATATCTGCTGTGCATTTATGTAAGAATCCATAGCCTGATGCAAAGCATCGGCACCATATGTTTCAATGAATGTATGGAACTTCTTTTTTAAAGAATCTGTTTCAAGCTTATCAATATAATTCATCTGTCTTGTTACCTTTTGTCTTGATATAAATGAGAACTGTAATTTGAGCATTGGTGCTCTTTTGTTCATATATATAAACACTTAAAATGACAAAAACTGACGCATGTTTGCGAAAAATATGAACAAATTTCCGGATATGCTGTTGAAAGTGCGTGATATGTGGTGAAGGGGATTATTGGGTATTTATGTTTTGGGGAGGAATATGGTAGAATATGGGTGGGGAAGATAATGTAGATTTGATGATGGATAATCGGAAATTATCTGTTGGATTTGTTTGTTTTGAACTAAGAATAATTGATAGTTATCCGTTGGATTTTCTGAAAGGTAAAAATGTGGAATGCCATTAGCATTCTTTATGGAGGTAGTACATGAAATTTAACGCCTATGCTAAATTAAATATATTATTAAATATACACGGCAAATACTTCAACGGATATCATAGCATTGAAAGTATAATGATACCAATTAGCCTATGTGATATACTAGATATAGAGATCATTACCACTTCCAATGATATAATTATCCAATCAACAGATTCTTCAATACCAACAGATGAACGTAATATTTTATATAAATGTGGAAAATTATTTCAGAAGCATTTTGATATTTCAGATGGTTTTAAAATAATTTTAGACAAAAAAATTCCTGTACAGTCCGGTCTCGGAGGTGAAAGTACAGATGCCGCATGTTTTATGCATTTTTTAAATAATAATTATAACTTAACTCTTTCATATGAATCCATGTTTTATTTTGGAAGACTTTTAAGTTGGGATGTTCCTATATGCTATCTCAAAAAATGTATATATATCCATGATAAGAAAGAAATCTGTGAAATATTAGATATAAAATCTAAATTACTCTTTTTGTTAGTTATGCCTGAATTTGGTATTAGCACAAAAAAAGCATTTGAAAATTTAGATAAAATAGAGCATAAGAATGTCGAAGCATATCCCTTAATAAATGCTCTATTAACTTATCCTAATCAAGTTGGATTATATGTACATAATTGTTTTATCCAAGCAGAACCTCGATTGTTGAAAGAGTATTCTAATTTTAAAAAAATATCCAAACAAATAGGATTTGATGGCGTTTCCATGACAGGAACAGGTTCATGTTTCTTTTTTATAACCACTAAAGAGGATATTTTAGTAAAAGGGTATAATTATTTTAAAAATTTATACCCTTTCGTTTCTACAGCAACTCAAGTTTTATAAAAACATTAGGCTTGCTGTAGAAAACTCGTCATGCTCTAGCTTTTCTAGTTCTTTAATAATGTAATTATAGCCCAAGTTTCGGCACTTTCTTTTTAATTCATTGCAATTATCAGTATTAATACTACCCATTTGCATATAGTTACATTCTAAACGTATTAAATCCGTGTGCAACTTTCCCCATGTGTGAAAATATTTTAAATATATACCATTTGCAATTTCGAGATGATTTGTTACTGATGTATAATTTCCAACTTCTAATTCTATCATTGCTAATCCTAATTCTGTATGTGCAATCCAAGGTTGTATTCCTAGTTCTATAAACTTTTTTTGGCATTCCATATATAATTGTTTTGATTGTTCAAACAACTTCAATTTACGATATATTTCAGCCTGTGAACATTCAATGTAATTTAGATACCGAGTATAATCATTATTTTTAGCAATTTCAAAACCAAGTCGACAATTTTCATCAGCAAAATAAACATCTTCAATAGCCAGACAGTAATCCGTTTTTTTTCTCAATACACGACATTTTAAGTCATCAAACAAATACGTCTCTGCTATATCCAATACTTCTTTAAAAATATCTTTGCATTCTTCAAAATTTCCTTTTTCAAATAACATATTCCCCTCTGTATATAGCAATTCCGCATATTGATGTGGAAAAGAGGTCTTATCAATGAATGGCTTAATTGTAGTTATTGCATTTAGTGTTTCGTTTAATGAAATATATACCATCTGGTGTTTTAATTTTTTTACATATAATTGTAATAAATTCTTAGTAGTAGAAATTTGATTAATAGAAAACTGTTGTAAAAAAATGTCTATATTATTAACGGCTTCTTTAAAATTACCATTTAACATTATCATATCGGTATATATTTCATATATTTCTACACATTGAGAATACTCAATATACGAAAAAACATCGGATAAAACATCATACAAATAGGCGGACTCCCCACGGTACTGCATATTCTTAAAATACTCAGAAAAATTATCGCAAATATACTGTACATAATCACTTTCTGACAAACAAAATTTTAGATGGTGTATACATTCCTTTATTATTAGTTTTTTTCTATCATAAACATGGCATTCTTGTAACAAGTTATAATAATAATCACAAAGAGATTTATTGACCTCTTTATATAAATCTGCTGCAATTGTTTCTAATAAATCTTTTCGCATAATTTCATGAATATGATAGGTATTGTTATCCATTTTAGATACAAACGAAAATTTGTTAAAATCTTCGAACATTGTTACTGGATAACCTGTAGGAAAATGTAAGAGTAAATACTTAAATATCATAAAATCATAAAATCTCGGAATGGAAAGGATATTAATTACAGCAATTTCCTCTGCTTGCAAATATTTAAAGAAACATGCTAAGATTTCTCTGGCATTATTTGCAAACAAATTCGCTTGGGGAACTATATTTTTATTTTTCATTTCCATATAGGTATCTGCTAATAAATCCAACTGATAAGGATGTCCCATGCTTACTAACACCATCCGTTCGCGAATATCAGTCTCATGTATGCCACATTCTTTTAGAAAAGTATCTGCATCATTATCTTCAAGTTTTTCAATTAAATACTGTTTTAAATAATTATTCCAGTCACTATCAAGAGTCGTCCAATCTAAAAATTCACGTCCACATATCGTAAAAAGTACTCCTGGAAGCTGTGAAATAAGCTCTCGAACAAATTGATCCTGGCTAAACTTAGTAATATCATTTTTTATTTGTCCCCACAAGGCTTCATATGTATCTAAAAATATAGCAATAACTTTATTACTTTCTTTTTGCATATATTTTTTCAAATCATATGCAAAGAAAGCGGGCAATAATTGCTCGCATCGTGATATATCTAATAGCTCCATCTCTTTTAAATCATCTTTTAACTCTGTATTTAGGTGCAATTTTTTGTATGCGGCACTATATATTTTATTTACCATTCCAGGAAGTATGCCGATGATTCCCAACCCATCTATTACACTTAAAATATCCGCAACAAATCCCATATTTTCATCAATAACATTATATTCATTGTAAGTTAGAGTTAAGTCTTTATGCGTTTTTTGGAAGTAGATTGCATACGCTAACCCAAAATGATAAAACATAATGCCATTATGCTCGAAACTTTTTGCAAGCTCTAAAAGAAGTTTAGCAGGAGTATGGTTAGAAATATTAGCAAAATCTGCACAAGAATAAATAATATCTGAATGGTTTACATCTATTACATGGCAAAGTTCTTTTTGTAAACTACTTTTTCCAATTCCACCAATTCCATAAAAATTCAAAATATGATATTGGGCAATATTTTGAGAATTTTCAGATTTAATACTATTTATCTCATTCCAAAAAACGTCTTTATATACAATTCTATCTGTAAATTTTTTATTAGCTGAATATCGTCCTTCATTTGCATGTCCTATATATATTTTAGGTTCTATGGCCATTTTTACTCCTTTATCTATCATAGATTAAAAATTCTATGGATGCTGACATTTTAATACTATTATTAAATCTTTTCCTTGAATTGATTTGGCAAAAATCCAACGGATAACTATCAATTATTCTTAGTTCAAAACAAACAAATC